>Ga0082335_1006375_pt1 | contig 15271 bp, 16 predicted proteins | sample Subgrocontami58m_FD_72375 | JGI IMG/M metagenome (GOLD analysis project Ga0082335, IMG submission 72375) | Subsurface groundwater microbial communities from S. Glens Falls, New York, USA - GMW37 contaminated, 5.8 m (SPADES assembly) (version 2) ...
TCGAAGTGTTCGGCACGGTGCTCGACGCGATCACTTTTGCGGTGGCGGCGATCGGTGCGATTTCGCTGGTGGTGGGCGGCGTTGGCATACTTACCATTCTCACCATCGCCGTGGCCGAGCGTACCTCGGAAATCGGCCTGCTGCGCGCGGTGGGGGCGACCCAGCGGCGTATACTGCTGCTGTTCCTCGGTGAAGCTGCGCTGCTCGCAGCGATCGGTGGCACGGCCGGACTCCTGCTAGGCTGGGCAGCCGCGCTGCTGCTCGAGTTCGCGCTGCCGGCGTTGCCGGTGCATACGCCGTGGAGCTATGCGTTGCTTGCGGAACTGGTGGCGGTGTCCGTGGGATTGCTGGCAGGCGTGCTGCCGGCGCGGCGCGCGGCGCATCTCGATCCGCTGGAGGCGTTGCGCAGCGAATAGCCGCGTGTTGACGCTGGCTAGTCCAGGGTCCCTACAATCCAAACTCCCTGGCCAGCAGCTTTCGCACCTCCTCGGATGGCACAGCGCAGGATCCCGTCTGGTACCGCTTGATGCCGGCACGCTCAAGATCCACCATCAGCTCAGCCGTCTTTATACCAATGGCAAGAGGATCCATGACAATGGCGCCATCCACTTCCCTGATGCCCTGGTCGATCAACCATTGACTGAGATAGAGACCTGCAGGGTACAGGGAAGCTGCCCCACGGCCTGTGATCTCTTTGGCTACCTTCATGAAGGCTTCGACAAAAGGCTGAGGGTTGTTCCACAGGTTGGCGTAGTCGGTAAATTGAAAGCTGACATAGCCCCCAGGCACCATGCGTTCCTTTACCTTGTAGCGCTCGGCGATTTCCTGAAAGAAATAGTGCAATCGTTCACTGTTCACGAGAAAGGCGAAGTTGGGAGCCAACAGACTGTACCAGGCAAGAGTGGACTGGGTCATGAACACGACTGGAATCCTGACCAACTCCCTTAACTCGTTAAACCCGAGATCGAGACACTGCGTTACGAAGACATCAAAACCTTCCGCTTCGGCGCGCATGGCGCTTTTCATCGTCTCGTGGGTGACAAAGTGCAATTGCGTTCTGCTCCGGGCGGCCCCGGGATAGGCCTTTCCAAGACTTGGAAATTCACAGACAGTGTCGGGCCGGCACACTCTCTTGGCGTGCCTTTTCAAGGACTCGTAATACGGCTGATAAATGTCCGACGCACCGAGAGGTGTGCCGCTCTGAATCCAGATTCGCATATCGCAGTCCCCTGATTTTGTCGAATGATCCTGTTATCTTACGCTGGATCCAGAACGCCCCGCCGCCACTTCGCGCGCCGGCGCGGCGCTTTTGCGCGCGACTCTGGCCAAATCCCCGGCATCGGAGTAGATTTTCGAAATCTTATGAAAGTCTTCCCGCGCTTTGCTTTGGTATTCGCGATTCTCGCGGGCGCGTATGGCGCTCCCGGGCAGGCCCTTGCATCCGCAGCGGCTTATCCATCCAAGCCGGTGCGGCTGATCGTGACATTTCCTCCGGGCGGGGGTGCCGATATGATTGCCCGCGCAGTCGGACAAAAACTGATCGAATCGTGGGGGCAGCAGTTTATCGTCGATAACCGCGGCGGCGCCGGCGGCATTATTGGTACCGAGATCGCGGCCAGGTCGGTGCCCGACGGATACACCCTGCTGGTAGGCGCATCGTCGGGGCTCGTGATCAATCCCTTGCTGCGCACCAACCTGCCGTATGATCCTGTCAGGGATTTCATGCCCGTGAGCCTGCTCATCGTCAACCCGACGTTGCTGGTCGTCAATAGTTCAGTGCCGGCCACCTCGGTGAAGGAACTCATCGCGCTCGCGAAGGCGAAACCGGGGCAGCTGAATTACGCGTCGGTTGGCCAGGGCTCTCCCATCCATCTTGCCATGGAATTGTTCAAATCGATGACGGGCACCAATTTCGTACATGTTCCCTACAAGGGCGCAGGCCCGGCGGTGACCGAATTACTCGCCGGCCAAGTGCAGTTGATGTTCAACAGCATGCCTTCGGTGCTGCCGCATGTAAAAACCGGCAGGCTCAGGGGGCTCGCGGTCGGCAGCGCCCAGCGGTTCCGGGCCGTGCCTGACATTCCGACGGTGGCGGAGGCCGGTGTGCCCGGTTTCGAAGCCACGACGTGGTATGGCATGTTCGCTCCGGCCGGCACGGCAAAGGCCATCATCAACAAGCTCAACACGCAGATCGTGAAAATCCTCGCCAATCCGGAAATGGCGCAGTACCTGGTTACTCAGGGCACCGAGGCGCGCAGCAGCACGCCCGAGGAACTCGCGAAGTACATGCGAGTGGAGTCCGAGCGCGCGAAAAAGGCCATCAAGAGCGCCGCCATCAGGATCGAGTGAGCGCCCGTCGCTATTCCAGGAAGATGCGATCATGGTAAAAGCGCGGGCTTTTCGCGTCGGGAAAAAACCGCGCCGTGCAGCTGGCTGCGCTTTGATACTGGCCGTGGCCGCAGGTGTGGCGCAGGCGCAGGAGTATCCGTCCAAACCCGTGCGCCTCGTCGTCGGATTCCCGCCTGGGGGCGCCAACGACATCATCGCGCGCCAACTGGCGCCCAAGCTGGGCGAATTCCTCAAAACGCAAGTGGTCGTGGAAAATCGCCCCGGCGCGAACGCGATCATCGGCACGGAATACGTCGCCAAGTCCCCGCCCGATGGCTATACGCTGGCGCTCGCGGGCCTGAGCCCGCTCGTTCTCAGTACCTTCACCTATGCGAAGATTCCCTACGACACGCTGACCGACTTTACGCCGATCAATACGGTTGCGATGAGCCCTGAAGTTTTCGCCGTGCACCCGTCGTTGCCGGCGCGCTCGCTGAAGGAACTTGTCGCGCTCGCGAAATCCCGGCCGGGACAACTCGATTTCGCGACCTCGGGCAGCGGGGGGATGACGCGGATGGTCATCGAGCTTTTCAAGATCACGGCCAGGGTCAACGTGCAGTACGTTGCTTACAAAGGCGCCGCCCCCGGCCTGACCGACGTGCTCGGAGGGCATGTGCACGGGATGGCGGTGGATTTTCCGGTGCTTTACCCTCATATCAAGCAAGGCAAGCTCCGCGGCCTCGCGGTCACGAGTAAAAGCCGCAACCCGCTGCTCCCCGATATGCCGACTTCCGCCGAACAGGGTTTGCCGGAATTGTTCGCGGTGAACTGGTATGCCGTGATGGCGCCGGCGAAGACCCCGCGCTCGATCGTCGCGAAACTGCACGGTGCCATGGCAAAAGCCGCAGCCGCGCCCGATCTCAACGAGCGCTTTATTGCGATGGGCGTTGAATCGATGCCCAGCGCTTCACCCGAAGCGGTTGCGGGATTTTTGAAGGCAGAGCTCGCGCGCTGGGGCAAGGTTGCGAAGACAGCGGGCATCAAGGCAGAGTGAACGGTAGGCGTAGCGACCGTGGCGTATGAGCGAAGTTTCTAGGATGCCATCCGCCAGTAACCACATTGCGTCGTTTGCCGCGCGCTTTGGCGGCATTCCGCTGTCGGCCGGGCAGCGCCATCTCGCCTGCCGCGCATTTCTCGACACGTTCGCGGTGGCGATTGCCGGCCGCAATGAAGCGGCGCCATGCATCGCGAGAAGCTATCTGCAGGACACCATCGGCCGCGGCAAAGCTACAGCATGGACCACCGGCGAAGCGCTGCCGCCCGAATCGGCGGCATGGCTCAACGGCATCGCGGCTCACGTCCTGGACTACGATGACGTCATGACGCCCATGCGCGGCCACGTGAGCGCGGCCATGGTGCCGGCGCTCGTCGCGCTGGCGCAGTTCACCGGCGCCGCTGGAAAACTATTCAGTTCCGCTTACGTCGCCGGGTTCGAAGTGATGGCCAGATTCTCGAGGGTCATGGCGATCGAGCATTACAGCAAAGGCTGGCATTCGACTTCCGCATTGGGCGTAATTGGCGCGGTGACCGCCTGCAGCGTCCTGCTCGGGCTCAACGAGCGCCAGACTGCAAATGCGCTGGGTCTTGCCGTCGCGCAGGCCGGCGGCACGCGGGAGAATTTCGGCACGATGGCGAAGTCATTTCAGGCCGGGCAATGCGGAGCCGCCGCCGTGCGGGCAGCGCTGCTCGCGCAGTCCGGGTTCGACGCGTCAGATCGCGCGATCGATGGCAAATATGGTTATCTCGCCTTGTATGCCAACAACGAAGACCTGTCAGCGGCACTCGGCTCGCTGGGCACATCGCCTCTCGAAATTGACGCGACCGGGATCGACGTCAAGAAATACCCGTGCTGCTACGGGGTTCACCGGGCGCTTGATGGCATTCTGCGGCTGCGGACACAGCACGCTTTGTCACTGGAGTCGGTCGGGAGCATAGAAATAACGACGAGTGCGCGCGGTCTGGAGGCCTTGATCCACGCGCGCCCGACAACGGGTCTCGAAGCCAAGTTCAGCATGGAGTATGCAATGGCCGCGGCGTTGCGTGACGGTTGCGTCCAGCTCGCAAGTTTCGAGGATGCGATGGTCGTGCGGCCGGAGATACAGGCTTTTCTGTCCCGGGTAAAAAAAAGCGAGAGCGCCGGAGCGGCGCTGCCGCGCTGGACTGAAATCAAAGTGCGGCTCAGGGACGGAATTACGCTCGATGAGCGCGTTGCCACGGCGCGCGGGGATGCCGGCGATCCGCTGACTGACGAGGAGCTTGTCAAAAAGGTCGAGGACTGTTTTTCCCACGGACGGTGCGGCTGGGCGGCAGGGCGTTTTGCAGCGCGGGTGTTCGGCATGACGGAATCCCGTGTCGACGACCTGTTACGGCCGCTGTACGCAGAGGGTACTTCGCACCCCACACGCACAGGCACATAGGAGTGATCAGCGGATGCGTTTCAACGGAAAAACAGCGATTGTCACTGGGGCGGCCGGCGGGATTGGCAGTGCCGTCGCCGCACAGTTTGCGAGGGAGGGCGCGAATCTTTGCCTTGCCGACAAGCGCGCTGAGATTGCAGTCGCGCAGGAAATCCGCGCGCTCGGGCGCGCGGCGATCGAGCAACCGACCGACGTCACCGACAGCGCCGCCGTGCGGTTGATGGTCGAGCGCACGCTCGCAGCCTTTGGCCGCGTCGATATTCTGGTCAATGTGGCAGGAGTGAGTTCGCACGGTTCCTCCGAGCAGGTAACGGACGCGGAGTGGGACCGCGTGCTGACCAATAATCTGAAGAGCGCTTTTCTGTGCTGCCGGGCGGTCATCCCGCCGATGCGTGCCCAGCGTTACGGCCGCATCGTCAATATCGGCTCTATCCTCGGCAAGAACGGCGGCAACCCGCGGCCCTGGATCGACCGCGCGGAGCAGACGCGGGCGGGCAACGTCGCCTATGGCGCATCGAAGGCGGGGGTTCACATGCTGACCATGTTTCTGGCGAAGGAACTGGCGGCCGACGGCATCACGGTGAACGCCGTCGCGCCCGGGCCGATCGCATCAGCCATGACGGTCAATTTTCCTGAGACACTGCGCGCGCTCATTCCGGTGGGACGCATGGGGCAGGCCGCGGAGGTCGCCGAAGCCGTTTGTTTTCTGGCGAGTGACGCTGCCGGGTTCATAACCGCCGAGATACTCGATGTCAACGGCGGCATGTGGGGGGATTGAATGGCGAGTGAGGAGCGCATGAGCGCAAGAGCAGCAAGCTTCGATGTCGTGGTGGTCGGTTGCGGCATCGCGGGTCTTGCCGCTGCGATGGCGGCGCGGCAACAGGGGGCGAGCGTTGCGATCCTGGAGCGGGCGCCGGTTGAGGAGCGCGGCGGCAATACCCGTCACACCGGCGCGTGGATGCGAATGAAGAACGAGGCCGAGGTGTCCGATGATTTCGAGGAGCATTTCGCCGCGAACTCCGGGGGCTACATCGATCCTTCGCTGCTCAAACGCGCGATCGAGCCCCCGGAAATGCAGCCGTCGATTCTGCGTTCAATGAGCTATCCCGATCCTGACGTCGTCGAGACTTTCGCGCGCGAAGCACCGCCGACGATGGCGTGGCTGAAGACGCTCGGTGTGCGCTTTATCCCACTGGACATTCCGTTTCCGACGTCGGTCCAGCCCCGCATCCAGCCGAGCGGCGGCGGCCTCGCGTTGATCGAGGCGCTTGCGCCATGCTTCGAGAAGAACGGCGGCAGAATATTCTACGAAGTTACCGCGCAGCGCCTCGTCCAGAACGAGCGGGGCGAGGTCATCGGGATCGAGGGCGTCGGCCGTAACAACCGGCCGTTCGAGTTCGGCGCCGGAGCGGTGATCCTCGGCTGCGGCGGATTCGAAGGCAACCCGGAAATGATGACGCATTACATCGGGCAACACGCCACTTATCTGCGCGCCATGTCGACGGGGGGCCATTACAACAAGGGGGAGGGCATCCGCATGGCGCTGGAGATCGGCGCGGCGCCCTGCGGCGACTACGGGCTGTGGCACGCATCGCCGCTGGACCCGCGCTCCAATCGCCACGGCGCTTCGATGTACGTCTACCCGTATGGAATACTGGTCAACAGCGAGGGTTGCCGTTTTACCGACGAGGCGCCGGGATCGACCGACGAAACGTACGAGAGCGTCGCGCGCAGGATCGCCGCGCAGACGAATGGCATTTCCTACGTGATTCTCGACGCCAGGCTGAAGGATGTGCCCAACCTGCAGGTGGCGATCCGTACCGAGCAGCCGGCGATCGAGGCTGACACCCTGCGGACGCTTGCCGGCAAGCTCGGCATTCCGGCCGAGGCGTTTGAGAACACGGTTGCAGCCTATAACCAGGCGTGCCGGCCCGGCGCATTCGATCCCGCGCGGGTCGACAACCTCCGTACACACGGCGTCAGTCCAGCCAAATCGAATTGGGCGCGTCCGGTCGATACGCCGCCGTTCAAGGCCTATCCGATTGCGTGTTCGGTCGTGCTCACCTTTGGCGGGCTCAAAGTCAACAGCAGTGCACAGGTGCTCAACCACGACGGCGATCCGATCCCGAATCTCTATGCAGCCGGGGAGACGATGGGGCTCTATTTTGGCGCTTATACCGGAGCCACCTCGGTAATGAAGGGTGCCGTGTTCGGCCGGCTTGCCGGAATCGATGCAGCAAGGCGGCGTCTGGCACGAGGCTGAGAACCCAAAGCGGGTGACTGAATCAACAATAAAGAGGAGTCAGTCTATGGTGCGTTTATGGCACCAAAGCTTCGCGCTCCTGATCGCAGCGTTGGCCGGGTTCCACGCCGCGTCCGCGCGTGCCCAGGAACCGGACTTCGCGGCGGCGCGGCATGAAATGGTACGGCAGATCGAGCACGTCGCGGCGGCTTTCGGCGCGGTGACCGGGATTCCCGCGATCGACCGTCGCGTGCTCGACGCCTTCGCGAAAGTGCCGCGCCACCGCTTTGTGCCGCCGCCCCTCGTTCGTTACGCGTATATGAATTCGCCGCTGCCGCTCGGCTACGACCAGAACCTGACGCAGCCTTCGCTGCTCGCGCTCATGACGCAGGTGCTGGAGCTGAAGCCGGGCGATCGCGTGTTCGAGACCGGCACCGACACCGGCTATCAGGCGGCGATCCTGGCGGAACTGGGGATGCGGGTATTCAGCGTGGAGATCGTTGAGCCGCTGCTGAATATCGCGAAACGGTTGCTGCCTGCCCTCGGCTACGGCAACGTCGCTCTGCATCTCGCCGACGGCTATAACGGCTGGAAGGAAAACGCCCCTTACGACGCAATGCTCATCAAGGAATCGGTCGTGGAGATTCCAGGCGCACTGTGGCAGCAGCTCAGGTCCGGCGGCCGCATGGTGATTCCGCTGGGGCCCGCCGACGGCCCGCAGATGCTGACTTTGGCGATCAAGCATCCTGACGGGAGTTCGGAACGCATACCGCTCTTCTCCGTGCGCTTCGCGCCTTTCCAGGGCGGATCGAGAACCTAGATTCACCGCATGTCATCGACGATAATGCGCATATTTTCCGCCGGGAGGAGCAAGTCATGGTTCGACGCGTAGTCATCGGTCACGATGAACAAGGCAAATCGATCGTTGTTTCAGACGGCACGCCGCCGCTGGTGACCACCAATCCCCGGCGTCCGGGCTACGTTTCCACCGATATCTGGCGCACCGACGCCATGCCCGCGCCGATCGTCGCGAAGCCCGACGAGCCCACGCTGGGCCCACGGCGCCAGTTGCCGGCGAAGCACGGCACGGTGATCCGCATCAACCGGGTCATGCCGGAAACCGAGGACATCCGCCGCATGAGCCCGGAGCAGTCGAAGCAGATGTTCGCGGCGCTCGGCAACGAGCAGGCCTCGACGTTCGGCAAATCCGGGCGCCATCCGCTGATGCACCGCACGCAGACGATCGACTACGCGCTCGTGCTCGCGGGCGAAATCACCTGCGTGCTCGATGTGGGCGAAGTGTTGCTGAAGGCGGGCGACGTGCTGGTCCAGTGCGGGACCAATCACGCGTGGAGCAATCGCTCGAACGCCCCGTGCGACATCGCATTCGTGCTCATCGATGGCGTCTTCGAAGCCGATCTCGCGGCCAGGTAAATAGGGTCAGTGTAACTTTTCCGTGGCGCATGCGTAATGCTGCAGGGCAAGCTGTTCGACTGAGAAAAAGTTACACTGATCCTATTTACTTTGGGTCACTGCGCCCGCCCGGGATTGGCTTCAAGCACGAACGACATTCCATCGGATAACTGCGACATGCGGCCCAGAAACAGGCTGCCTTTCGCGACGAACATCGCGCGCTTCATGGTTCCCTGTTTCATGGCCGCCAGCGCGTGCCCCAAAAAAGGCACCGCCGCCGGCACATGCCCCTGCGTCGGAGAGAAACCCGGCATGCCGCGTTCCCTGACGAACTTTTCGATTTCCGTCTTCTCGATTTCGTGGTTGAGTGCCGCGAGCGACGCCATGATCCGGTAATTGGTGTAGGGCGTGTTGCCGCTGCCCGACGGAAGTGTGACCTCCGGGTTGTGCAGTTCGGTCGCGTACTTGTCGATATCCATCATCTTCATGCCGATCCGGGCCAGCGGCTTCACGACCAAAGCGGTCATGATTGCCTGCTGCGAGGAACCGGCGCCGATATCGTGTTTGCCCACCGAGTCGAGCCGGATGCGGGGACTCACGCCGTCGTCACGGGTAATCAGCATGGCGATCCCCCCCAGCACATCTTCGAGGATCGGCATGTTGTGCTTCAGATGAGCGGCGTATTTCATGCCGATCTTCGCCTGGCAACCGCCGCCTACGACCACGACATTGCGGCAAATACCCGCTTCGACGAGCGCCGCCGCTTCGACGATGGCATAAATGGGCGAAGCGCAGAAAGCGCGCACATCGTGCCCGGTGGCGTTGTGGCACCGGCACATCTCGCCGATGGCTTTTGACAGGCTGCCGCCGCCGCGATTGTAGCGATCGCCGATCGCGGTTTCCGAGCATTCGAGGATGAAATCGACTTCCTCCGGTTTGATGCCCGAGCGCTGCATGAGGTGACGCATCACCAGCGCGCCCGAAGCTTTCGCCACCAGGTTCTCCATCAGAACCTCGGCTTTGAGGGCGTCATCCCGGTCGTGCGCGCTCCTGAGAGAACCAATCACCGCTCCCCGGCAATAGAGCGGCAGGGCAAATCCTTCGGCGAGAATTGCCTGGTTCTGCGAGGCAGAAATACCGGCGCCGAGTTTCGTGACTTCTTCGCCGCTGATGAATGGGTGTCGTGCGACCGCATCGCGGATGCGATCGACAAAGGATTGCTCCAGCGCCACGATATCGAATGCGTCGGCGATCTTGAGCCATGCGTAAAATTCCTCTTCCGGCATGATTTCGCCGAAAGGACCCTGCCGGCCGGCCGCGTTCAGCAGGTTGGTGTACCAGGGCTGCGCGAGATCGTGCAAATCGTCGGGACGGAGATTGCCGATGAAGGCCTGGTTCGGACCGTATCCGATGACCTGCTCGAACGAGCGCAGCGCACGCTCGATGTCAGGCAGCAACGCCGGGTTCTCTGCCAGGTCGCGCATCGGTTTCGAGCCGTAGCGCACAAAGTCCGGAACGTTCACCAGCACGTTAGCGCATTCCTTGATGACGACGGACATGCGCCCTCCGTCCTATGCCTTGTGACGATCGAACAGCGTCGGCTCGTTTACCTCGGCCTGCAAGGCATGCAGCGCACCGGTTGCGATATCGCGGCGCAGCCGCTGCTCTGCCCCGGGATCCATTTCCTCGTTACCCATGGGATTGACTATTTTCACGCCCTGTACCACCCGGGGAGCACCGACCATCAATGCGACCGAGGTCATGGCGGTGACCTGAACGGTCGGTATCCCGGCTCGTTCTATCTCTTTGGCGAGCGCTGCACCGCAGCGCGTGCTCGTTCCTCATGTGGAGGTCAGGATGGCGCCGGACACGCCCTCGGACTTGAGTTCCGCGGCAATGGCCCGTCCCATCCTGCGGGCCGTCTCCAGCCTCGTCGCCACGCCCGTGGTGCTGTAAAAACGCTCGTGCAGCTTGCCGATACCCTTCTCGCGCTCGATCTCGCGCATCGCATCGACGGGGATCAGGCGGTTCGGATTCTGGCGGGTGAAGACGGTTGCGTAGCCGCTGTGATTGACGTCGTAGTCAGCGGCGGCCAGGGAACCGATGTTTTTGAAATCGTACCCGCCGAACCGAGTGGCGTTTCTGGATTCGATTCCGTCAGGGTTTCCAGCCGGGACCAAACCCCCATCGGTAACCAGGGCAATGGTGGACGAGCCGATGTCCTTTATTCCGGGGGCCGGGGCCACCCGGTAGTGGGTGGGCTGAACGACTTCCGGTTCGAATGGCCGGCCTTTCAGTTTGTCGAGCAACATGGCAACCGCCCTCGCAGCGCCATTGCGGTCAGATTCCTCGTTGACCAGGATGCCGCGCGGGAAGTAGCCGTCTTCCGCGGGTTTTCCTATCGGGTGCCCGGCAGCCTGCTTCATGGCGAGTTTGACCATTCTGGTGATCGCCTCATCCATGGTCCTGACCGAATCCCCGGTTTGCACAATGTAGACGTCTTTATGAAACAGATCGACGCCGGGGTTCTCGCCGTACATGCCGGTCACGGCCGGAATGTTGAGCGTCTCCTGCACTTTCTTGCAGATCGCGCCACAGGCAACTCCATAGCGCCCGGCCTCGAATGCCGGCCCCGCGATGACGATATCCGGATCGTAGCGGCGGATCAACTGCACGATTTCAGCGGCGGCCTCGTCGATTCTTTCCCCGACATAATCGTCGCCGCAAATAGCGGTGGCTACGACCTCGCCTTTTTCCGCAAGCCGGCCCTGAATGGCCCTGCCCGGACCGATGGGCCCGTCCACAATCTGCGGTCCCCGATGCGCCTGATCCTCACCCCCCAAACCACCAAAAAACTGGTTCAGATAATGCACAACCCTTAATTTTTTCGACACCATCATGCCTCCTCGGGTCTAATAACGTACAGCCACCAGCCGCGAGTCGCCCAACTGGCTGAACGAGCCTTTAATGTCGCTTGCCGGCCTTCGCAACTCTTTTCCGGTCTGCGAGCCATCCGCCACGCCAACGACCTTGTCCGCAGGCGGTAGCGTGAGCATCGGGCTTGCGATGGAGGCGCCCATGCTCACCATGGCATCGACTTGCGGGACGTTGCTGAAAACCGTGCTGGCTTTCAGGGTGATCTCGCTCGCGTCTATGCCCTGATGCGCCAGGGCAAGAGCCGTCTTGATTCCGAGTTCCTCGCACCTTTGTGCCGTCCGCGCCATGGTCAATTCCGGAGCGCCTCCTCCGATCTTGGTCAGCACGGCGCCATCCGCTCCGAGGATCCATTTCGCCAGGTTCGCCGCGACATTGGCTGTTCGTTCAGATTCGGGGGCGTTACTCGGCGCGTTGCTGATGATTACTCCGGCGAAATGCAGGGTTTTTCCGTGATTTTGATAAAGCTCCTTGACCATCGGGTGGTTTTGAATGATGTAGGTTGCAGCGTACCCCCGGTAGGGGTCGGTGAGCGCGCCATCGAAGAGCTCATTGGGGTGAAGGATGGTGGGGACCATTTTCTCGATATGGTGACCGTAAAGAACGGGATCCCCCGGCAACGGTACGCGCTGGTTGGTGAACACCTGGCAGATGTAGGCTACTCGTGGCAAATCCTGCAACGGTCCGGCAGTCTCCCGGATCGATGGATGGTCGTAAATCTCCACTTCATCCGGCGTCAAACCGGCGCCCGCTTTAGCGAGGTAGACCGCCGTCTTCAGCCCGGCAATTTTCAGCGCGACACAATAGTCATCCGTGCCCGTACCGTTCGCCGGGGAGGCCAGGACGATCACATTGCATGTCCTGCCATAAATGCCGATTTCCGCGCCCGGGCCCCACATGTCGATCATGCCTTCGTCGGGGCGCTGATATTGACGTCCGCCGATGTTGTAATCATTGATGAGAACCGCGGCGCCGCGCAGCACGCACGTGGTGCCGTGACCGGCCGTGCCCTGCACGCCCACCGCGCCGGGGAAATCCGGGCCGCTCCCTGCGATCCTGGCCCTGGGTTCAATGACATCCGCGACGTTCACGATGCGGCATTTGTCACCCGGGTTTGCCAGTTCGATAGCGACGTCCGTGAGCCGCGTGTCCTGTTTGACCAGCTCCTCAAGCTCTTGCCGATTGACGGAGAGGACTCCATTGCGTACCGCTGTCGCATCGGCGGACTGAACCTTTGTGATGCGAATTATATTGAGCTCGAGTCTCACATATGACTTCCCACTTTTTCCCGAATGGCCTTGAAACGCCTGCCGATTTCTTCGGTATCGGCAGCCGTGGTCCAGATGCCGATGTGCTCTTCGTAAACGGGCCCGGGAATGAACTGCCTGAGCGCGGGCTCGAGAATGTGGTAGACGGGGAGGCCCAACGGGACTCCTGCCAATGGACCGGTGTAGCTCGGATCGCCAAACGTTACGGTTTCCGCCGAGATCTCTGCGCCCTCGATGTCGCTGGCACCCAGGACAACGATGATTTGATCTCTCGACAGACCTTCACTTTCCGCAATACGCTTGATGTTACGCTGGCTTTCCGGGTCCATTGTTCCGGCGGCGGTTCAGACAAAGCATTCGGTAACGGCGTAAACGACCGTTCCGCCTGCGGCCTCCACGCATTGTGCGATCGACGGTCCCTGCACGCCATCGCGTTCGCCAATGACGATGGCGCTCTTGCCACTGATCCAGTTTTCCATATTTATCCTTTCGTTAAGAAACGACCTATTGTAGTGCATTCAATTCTACGCGGCGGGTTCGAAAAGCGTGGGCTTGGTAACCGGAGTGGCAAGCGCGCGCAAAGCCGTCCTGAGCAGCTCGAGCCGCCACTTCTGCTCGTCCGCCGCATCGAGCGCGGGATTGCCGCAGGGATGGCTGAAGCGTTTTCCCTGCAGCACGCGATTGGCGCCGACCTTCAGGGCGACCGTCGACAGGCTCGTGATCAGTACCGTGGGAATTCCCGCCCTTTCCACTTCCTTAGCCATCGTAGCGCCGCTACGAGTGCCTGACCCTCAGGTGGCCACCAGCAGGACCGCCCCCACGTCTTGTGCCTTCAGTTCAGCAGCAATGTCCTGCGAATACTTCGCCATTTCGCTCAAGACTCCGTGATTGCCGCAGGTGACGTAATACGTGTCCAGAAGCGAACCGATTTCGCCGCGCCGCGCTAACTGCCGCGCGGCGTCAACGGGGACCAGCCGGTTCGGATCAGCGAGCGCATAAGCGGCATCGTAGCCGCTGTGGATCACCTCGTATTCCCCCTGCTCGAGCCGGTCCTTGCCCGCAATGCTGTACTTGAGCCAGCGCGAAGCGCGCACCCATTCCAGCCGCCCGGGATTGCCTTTGGGCACCAGCCCGCTTTCCGTGACCAGCGCCACGCGCACGCGCGCCGGGTCGGCAACGGCGGCGGGAGGCGTTACCTTTTCGTATCGCGGCAGCGGCAACTCGGTGGCAAAGGCCTCGCCCTTCAGGCGTTTGAGCAGCAGATCGAGGGCTCTTGCGCTCGCGGAAGTTCCCACGCGCGTGTTCCTGCGCTGGCCGCGTGGAAGATAGCCCTCGACTGCCGCGGGCCCCAGAGTTTCCGCTCGTCCCAGCTTGAGGGCCAGGCGCGCAATGGTTTGCATAGCCTCTTTCATGCCCAGGGCCGATGCCGCAGCCGGCACGATGAGAACGGCATTGCCATAAACTTCAACGGCGGCATTTTCCGGATACATGCCCGTCACCGCGGGAATTTTCAGTTTTTGCTCCACATCCGCGCACACGCGGCCACACGCGAGACCGTAGCGACCCGCATTGAACGCGGGCCCCGCGATCACGACATCGGGTTTGAATTCCGCAATCAGGCGCAGCACCGCCGGGGCGGTTTCTTCCATGCGGTCCGCAATGAGCCCATCGCCGCAGATCACCGTGCCGACCACTTCGGCGTCCCCCGCCAGCATCTGTTGCAGCAACCGGCCGGGGCCGATACTCCCCGCTTTCGACTGCGGCGGTGAGTCTGCATGGTCTTCGCCTCCGATGCCGGCGAAGAACTGATTCACGTAATGAACGATCCTCATATTCAAAACCCCTGCGCGCGGTGGCCGCGCGCGTTCATTTCAACAGTAACGGCGTATAACTCCTGCAGCGGCAGATTCAACTCACCTTGGGCGTCCTCGCCCCGGTGCGCGAGGTTAGTGCCTCCTATCAGTTTTTCCACCGCGGGCAGCGTAAGACGGCGGTCGATGCCGCCGCTGCTCGCGAGCGCGACGGCCTCTGGAACAAAATCAACGAGCGAAATATCCTTGCCTTCGGGACCGCCATATTCATGGACGACCGAACCGGTCGGGATGCCCGCTTGTTCGAGCGCCTGCACGATGAGCATGAAGTCGATGTGCGTGTTGCCGGTGGCTTCGTAAGTGCACAGTGCCCCGTCCGCGCGCAGCATCACCGCCAGCTTGGCGGCGATCTGGGCCGAGCGTTCCTTGAGGAACTCGTTCTCATGGTGCCCGCGAGCGATGATCACACCCGCGAAGTCGATATCCCTGCCGTGCCGCTGATAAAGCGCAGCGAGGGACGGATGCCAGGTATGCCGATAGGTGGGCGTCCGGGTACCGATCTTGTAATTGCCGCCGACGAGCGCGCCGTCCAGCATTTCGTTGGGATGGAGCACGGTCGGCGCAGATCCGCTCATCTCATGACCGTACAGGAAAGTCTGTATCATCGGTCCCTGCGAGCGGACCTGGTGGATCCACACGATCCGTGGAAGTCCCGGTACCTCCTGATCCAGACTGAAAGTTTCGAGCCGTGGCGGCATCATATTCCGGGTTGCCTGAGCCAGCAAGTCGTCCACGCGC
>Ga0082335_1006376_pt1 | contig 15261 bp, 15 predicted proteins | sample Subgrocontami58m_FD_72375 | JGI IMG/M metagenome (GOLD analysis project Ga0082335, IMG submission 72375) | Subsurface groundwater microbial communities from S. Glens Falls, New York, USA - GMW37 contaminated, 5.8 m (SPADES assembly) (version 2) ...
CCCCTCTTTTTCCCCCCCTCGCGCTTTGGCCGGGGGTAATCTTCGAGCGGCCTGGGGCCCCCCCGGGGCCGTGGGGGGGGACAATTTGGGGGAGTACTTCCACCTTCCCCCCCCCCCCCCCACCTATCTCGACGCTGCAATCACGGTGAACAGGCAGTATGCCGAGCTTGATCCCGACGGAGTGCTCCACTTCGCCCCCGATACGATCCGCGCCGTTGTTCACACCGCCAACCAGGAGCTGGGCAGCCATTCCTTCTCGCATTTGTATTTTCGCGAGCCCGGCGTGACGTCGGCGGATTTCCTGGCCGACATGGCCGCGGTGGAACGGTTATGGAGGACGCGCTTCGGCGTGGTTCCGATGAGCCTTGTGTACCCGTGCAATCAAAGCGCGTTCGAGGATGTGCTCGACGAGACGAGCATCAGGATCTGGCGCGGTTCCGAACCTGCGTGGTTTCACGATTGCACCACGCAGCGCGGCAATACGGCGTTATCGCGATCGCTTCGCTTAGTGGATAGCATCACGCCCTGGGTCAGACGGGCGTCGCGGCCAGAGCTGGGAATGGTGCGGGCAAGCCTGTTTGTGCGCTTTGGCTTGCCAGAGCCTCTTTGGCGACTGCAACTGAAACGACTCCGCAACGAACTGAATCACATTACCCCGGGCGAGGTGTTTCACTGCTGGTGGCATGAGCACAACGTTGGAGCTGACCTGAACAGAGGTATCGATCGCCTGACGGACGTGTTCGATGTGATTGCAGAGGCGTGTGTCGCCGGCACCCTTGTGTCGAGGTCGATGAAGGACTTATTGCCTGAACATGCCTGAACACACGGGATGACTCACTGGCCAGCCAAATGACATTCCTATTGGATCTCTCAATAAGCGCAGTGCGATTGCCAGAACGGACACGACAGCCCGATCGACCGGCGGGCAGGTACATCTCTCGATGAAGGTCTGCGTGACGGGTGGCAGTGGCTTCATCGGTCTGAGGCTGGTCGACACGCTGACTAAGAACGGCTATGAAGTGACCGTGCTATCTCGCCAAGCCAGCCGTACGGGCCCGGCCGTGCATCGCGTGGTGCTTGCAGATTTGACGTCGGCAGATTGCCGACTCGATCGATTTGTCGAGAGCTGTGAGATCGTGTTTCACTGCGCCGGCGAAGTTCGTGAAGCGGCGCAAATGAGATCGTTGCACGTCGGCGGTACTCGCAGGCTGCTCGCGGCCGTCGTTCGAGAGGCTGCGCAGAGGGGGCAGTCGATCCACTGGGTACAGCTAAGCAGCGTCGGTGCATATGGACCTCCAGATGGACCAGTCAATACAGAGCGTGTGGTGACTGAGATGACGCCAACGCGACCACGTGGAGAGTACGAAGTCACTAAAACAGAATCAGATGAACTAGTCATACAGGCATGTGAGCGTGGCCTAATGAGTTATTCCATAGTTAGGCCGTCCAACGTCTTTGGTTCGGGTATGCCAAACCAGTCACTCCGCCATTTGGCGGCAGCGGTGCGCCGCAGGTTATTCTTTTATGTCGGCCGCGCCGGCGCGGTGGCCACCTATGTGCACGTCGATGATGTCGTCGAGGCGCTACGGCGGTGCGGTGCCGACGATCGTGCCAAGGGAAGGATATTCAACGTCTCCAACGATTGTCTGCTTGAAGAGATGATAGAGGGCATGGCCTCGGCGTGTGGCGTCACACGACCGCGCTTGAGGCTGCCTGAGCGGGCTGTGAGAGTCGCAGCACAAGTTATAGGCAAAGTCATCGAGATTCCGCTCACACCCGAGCGGATCAATGCGCTCGTCGCCAGAACGAGATACCCGTATCTTACACTTGAACATGAATTAGGATTCACGCCGCAGTTCTCTGTGCCGGAGACGGTTGGCGAAGTTGTGCTTCCGAGATCGTAGAGCGTCTCGTCGGCACCTGGCTGTAATGTGACCGATAACCGCATCATGTGGCGGTCGAGTCGTTAATCACATGAGTGATGGCGGAGCCGCAGACCGGAGGCGCCTGTGTATTGTAGCGACGGTTCCTTTCGCGATTAATGTGTTCATGCGGGCTCATATCGGCATGCTGAAGGTTGATTACGATGTGACCGTGGTGACGAGTGGATCTAGCAGGGATCTTGGTGGAATTCTTAGTGGTCGTGTGTCATTCATCCCGCTGCGTATTGAGCGCAAGATATCACCTTGGAGAGATGTGCTGACGCTGATTAGGCTGTGGCATGTCTTCAGGAGGGAAAAGTTCGACAGCGTCCACTCGATTATGCCAAAATCCGGGTTGTTGTCGATGCTGGCCGCGAGACTTGCTGGAGTGCCTCTACGCTTCCATACGTTCACCGGGCAAGTGTGGGCGAACAAGAAAGGGCCTCGCAGGAGTCTGTTGAAGTGCCTTGATAAAGTACTTGTCATGAACGCAACCAGGGTCATTGCTGACAGTCACTCGCAGCGCCTATTCCTGATAAACAATCATGTTGCGAAGCCTTCTGAAATTGTTGTACTGGCGGAAGGGTCAGTTGCCGGCGTTGATTTGACTCGATTCGCCTACCGCGCTGAGATCCGCAGCCAGATTAGAGCGCAGCACAGCATTCCAAGCGGCGCCATCGTGTTCGTGTTTCTTGGCAGACTTAACCGGGACAAAGGACTGATGAATCTAGCGCGGGCCTTTAAAGCGGCGGCCGGACGGAACACGAGCATTCATCTTTTGATTGTTGGACCAGACGAGGACCGACTTGAGGTCGAGTTCGCCGAGCTTGCGCAAGTTGTTACTGGGCGAGTACACAGAGTCGGTTTCACGGAATCGCCAGAGAGTTATTTGTCAGCCAGCGATGTAATCTGCTTGCCGAGTTATCGGGAAGGGTTCGGCGCCGTGATTATTGAAGCAGCTGCGGTCGGGCTACCTGCGATTGCATCGCGCATTTATGGAATAACCGACGCGGTAGAGGACGGCGTCACTGGAATTCTTCATCAGCCTACTTCAGATCGAGAGATTGCCGATGCGATGGTGTGTCTCGCCTCGAATGAGAAGCTGCGTCGTCAAATGGGTGATGCGGCGCGAGCGAGAGTGACGGCGACCTGGTCCGAGGCGCGCGTCACCAAGGCATTGGCTGATTTTTATCGCGACATGTTTGCAACAGTCGGAGCGACCGCCAGATGACGAGCCGGTGTAGCGTCATTCGACGTCCTGATCGGTTGTCGTAGAGTTCCGCCAGACTGATCGAATTCTAAGATTAGATGCGGTTGCTTGTCACAGGCGCGAACGGTCTTATCGGCCGGGCGGTTCTGGCTCGTGCGGCCACGGATGGAACCCTTCAACTTCGCGGCACGACACGGAATCATGGTGCGGAACTGCCCGATAGTGTGGAACCGGTTGCCGTCGGTGACTTGTTGCCGGAGACCGACTGGAGCCGGGGGGTGGACGGCGTGGATGCGATTGTACACACCGCAGCCCGCGTGCACGTGATGCGTGAGGTCATCGCTGACCCGCTGGCGGAATTCCGCCGCGTCAATGTCGATGGGACGTTGAATCTGGCGCGCCAGGCGGCCGATGCAGGGGTACGGCGCTTTGTGTTTCTCAGTTCGGTGAAGGTCAATGGCGAGCAGACGTGGCCAGGCGCGCCATACCACGCCGATGATGTGCCGGCGCCGATCGACCCCTACGGAATATCCAAACACGAAGGGGAGTTGGGGCTTCGCGGGTTGGCACAGGAATCCGGGATGGATGTGGTGATCATCCGTCCCGTGCTGGCCTATGGCCCGGGTGTGAAGGGGAACTACCTCTCCCTGATGCGGTGGCTGTACAAGGGGCTTCCTCTGCCGCTGGGAGCGATACACAACCAACGCAGTCTAGTGGCCTTGGATAACCTGGTCGATCTGATCGTGACCTGTCTGCATCACCCCTCAGCGCGCAACGAGACCTTTCTGGTCAGTGATGGGGAGGACCTGTCGACCACGGGACTGCTGCGACGCACGGCGGCGGCGCTCGGCAGACCCGCGCGTTTGATATCGGTACCCACGAGCGTGTTGCGGGCGGCTGCGCGCGTGCTGGGCAAAGCGGACCTCGCGAAACGGCTATGCGGTTCGCTGCAGGTGGACATCAGCAAGACCAGGGAACGGCTGGGGTGGACACCACCCGTAACTATTGACGATGCGCTGAAGCAGACGGCGCAACATTTTCTGGCCAATGTGCACAGGCGAGGAACGTCCGTCGCGTAGCGGCTCGTGCCGGGGATCCGGCGCAAGACGGGATCCCGCTGCGTCAAACGGCGCCAGCGCGACGCGGTGGAGAGCGGCCGTCAGTGCCAGCGTGAGCCAGAACAGCACGCCCACTCTATATCCGTGCGCGCCGGGTTCAGATTCCTTGGCCACGCTGCAACAGACTGCGTTGGCACCTGGATGAGGTATTGTGACGGGCGGCGGCGTCCGGGTACGTGAACGCGCCGATCACCGTCCTGCTTCCCATTGGCGTGTTCTTCGTCGCCCGATGGCTCACCGGGCGGCTTCGTCTGTACGCGCTGGCCCGTCGAATTCTCGATATACCCACCGCGCGCAGCTCGCACACGATGGCGACGCCTCGCGGCGGCGGCGTGGCGATCGTGCTCACCACGCTGATCGCGCTCCCGGTGTTGGGCGCACTCGGTGCACTGGCCTGGCAGACGCTTTGGGGACTGGTCGGTGGCGGTGCGCTGGTCGCGCTCATCGGATTCGCGGACGATCGCGGCCACATCGCGCCGCTCTGGCGTCTCCTCGGTCACCTTGCCGCCGCTGCGTGGGTCCTGGCGTGGCTGGGCGGGCTGCCGACCCTATCCATCCTGGGCTTTGTCCTGGAGTTGGGCTGGTTCGGAAACGGGCTCGCTGCGCTCTACCTGGTCTGGCTGCTCAACCTCACCAATTTCATGGACGGCATCGATGGCATCGCGGGCGTCGAGACCATCACGACCTCACTCGGCGGCGTGTTGCTGTACGTGGTCGTGGCTCCGGGAAACACGCAGTGGCTCGCGCCCCTCGTTCTGGCGTCGGCGACCCTGGGTTTCCTCGTCTGGAACTGGCCCCCTGCGAAGATCTTCATGGGCGATGCCGGGAGCGGCTTTCTCGGACTCATGCTCGCCGCGCTCTCGCTGCAGGCGGCATGGGTGTCGCCCGCACTCTTCTGGAGCTGGGTCATCCTGCTCGGCGCGTTCGTCGTGGACGCGACGGTGACGCTCCTTCGTCGAGTGATGCGCGGGGAGAGGTTCTACGAAGCGCACCGGAGCCACGCCTACCAGCACGCCGCGCAGCGGTGGCGTGCGCACAGGCCCGTGACCATCGTCGTCGGGGCGATCAACCTCTGCTGGCTCCTCCCAGTGGCGCTGCTGGTTGCGCTCGGGTCGCTGGACGGACTGCTCGGCGTGTTCATCGCCTATGTGCCACTCTTCGCCACAGCGCTCTGGCTCAGGGCGGGGAAGAAGTCCTTCCCAGCATAATCTACCTCCACCAAATCCTGCCGATCTTCTTCCTTCCGTTCGGCATCACCCTGATCCTGCTGGTCACGCTGCTGCGGTACAATGGGAAGGATCGCGAGACGGGCGGAGTACCACTACCAGGGGTACACGGCGCTGCTCGACAACGTGCAGGCGGTCGGTGCTTGATGTGAAGCTGCGGCGGCTGTCGGAGTGGATCCGGCATCGGCGCCACATCGCCGAGCAGTTCCGTTTAGGCCTCGAGACCCTCGTTCACTGGCCGAAGCCGGTATGGGAGCACCGGGCGCTCGGCCTTGGCGAGCCCGACCTGCCGAACCCGCGGCGCATTTGCCTCGAGGTGCTATCGCTGCCAATGAGCGCCGAGACCTCAGGTCCGCAGGTCGATTCCGTCGTCGACGCGGTACGCCGGTTCTTTGGAACGAGATGATGCCTCGCCAACTCACCCCCGCAGGAACGACCGCGTTCCGCGCCACCATCAAGTGGCTGCTGGAGTACCGCCGCCTGCTCATCGTCCTGTTCCACTTCGGCTTGATCGCGCTCTCGAGTTACAGCGCCATCTGGCTGCGGTTCGATGGGCAGATTCCTGAGCACAACTGGCAGCCCTGGCTTCGCGCCCTCCCTTGGCTGCTCCTGCTCAGGGCGCTGACCTTCGCGTGGTTCCGGATGTACCAGGGCCTTTGGCGATATACCGGCATCTGGGACCTCAGGAACATCGTCAGTGCCGTCGTCCTGAGCTCGCTGGCGCACTATCTGCTGGTCTACTGGGCCTTCGGCTGGACGAGCTACCCGCGGGCGGTATTCATCATCGACTCGGGTGTCCTGGTCCTGTTGATGGGCGGCGTCAGGATGATCCACCGCATAGTCACCGAGCTGCAGCACACGTCCGGCGCGCGGCGAGTGCTCGTCTACGGCGCCGGTGACGCGGGCGAGATGATCGTCCGCGACATGCGAAGCCAGACCGGTCACTCGTATCGAGCGGTCGGATTCATCGATGACGACCTGCGCAAGGTCGGCGAGCGGATTCACGGTGTCCCCGTCCTCGGGACGCGTGCCGACCTGCCGCGCATCATGGGGGAGCACCGTCCGGACGAAGTTCTGCTGGCCATTCCACGCGCCGACCCTGCCGTGTTTCGCAGCGTGGTCCGCGCGTTGGACGGCTACAACATTCCGATCAAGACGCTCCCGAGTCTGCGCGAGATTCTCGACAACAAGGCGGAGATCAACCAAATCCGAAACTTGTCGGTGCAGGACCTGCTTTCGCGGGAAACGGTCGACCTCGACCAGGCTCCGACACGCGCTCTTCTCAGAGGCCGACGCGTGATGGTCACTGGCGCCGGCGGGTCGATTGGATCCGAGTTGTGCCGGCAAATTGCCTCCTTCGGAGCAACCGTTCTCGTCCTGTTGGACCACGCCGAAAATGGGCTCTTCCACATCAGCAACGAGCTGAGCGACCGCGGCCACGGACGCGGAATTCACACGGTGATCGGCGATGTCACCGACCGAGCGCGGGTGGAGCAGGTGCTCCGGAACTATCATCCTGAGATCGTGTTCCACGCCGCAGCCCACAAGCACGTGCCCATGATGGAGGAAAATTCCTGCGAGGCTGTGAAGAACAATGTCACAGGCACGCGTGTCATGGCCGAGGCCGCCGAGCTCTGCGGTGTGGACCGCTTCATCCTTATCTCCACCGACAAGGCGGTCAACCCGACGAGCGTCATGGGTGCAACCAAACGAGTAGCTGAGCTACTGCTGCAGACCCAAGGGCAGGGCAGCGGCACCGTATTCGTCACCGTCAGGTTCGGCAATGTGCTCGGGTCCAGCGGGAGCGTCGTGCCGAGGTTCCTCCAGCAGATAAAGGCCGGAGGCCCCGTTACCGTGACGCACCCGGACATGCGCCGGTTCTTCATGCTCATCCCAGAGGCTGTACAGCTCGTCCTTCACGCGGCCGCCGGCGGCGAGAACGGGCGGCTTTACGTGCTCGATATGGGCGAGCAGGTGAAGCTGGTGGATATGGCCCGGGACCTTATTCGCCTTGCGGGCTTTGTGCCAGAGGCCGAGATCCCCATTACGTTCGTCGGCCTACGTCCAGGCGAGAAACTGTACGAGGAACTGTTCGGCGAGGACGAGGTCGCCGCATCGTCATCAATGGGAAAGGTGATGAGTGTCCAATCGATGACGTTACCAAACCGCGAGGCGCTTGCGACCAGCGTTGCCTGCCTCGAGGAACTCGCCCGCCAGGGCGACGTCACTGGCGTCCTGGCGCAACTCGCCGACATCGTCCCGGCCTTCGGACACAATCGCTCCCCTGACGAGGAGGTGATGCCGGCGCCGGCCACGGACCCCGCGCCTGTTGACGTTGCCTCCCCCGGGAGGCCCGCGGAAGCGATTTCCGAGCACGGCCAGGAATGCCCGGCGTGCGGGTCGACCGACATCCATCGATCCCACGCCAAATCGCCAGTCGAGCACGTGCGGAAATCTATCTCGCCCAAGCGGCCGTATCGCTGTCACGCGTGCAACTGGAGAGGGTGGCTCCTGCCCATGGACCATGGGACGCCGGTAGGCTTCGCGGCCGATGTCGCCGCTCTCGCCCCCAACTTCGACACGATCGACGCGTCGGAAATAATCGATTCGACCACGCAGAAGTCCGTGTTCGCGCCGCGCGACCTTTGAGTTCCGAATAGCCAAGCCGCTCGTGCCGGCGGGACTGAAGCTGGCGAGCGCCTCCACAATGTCCTGGCGTGTCACCGCAACGCTCCTGCTGACTACATGGGGAGCCCTGACCTTCGGGGCCGTGTACCCGTGGGCGTTTCTGCCGCTGTTCGCCGCGTCCGCGGCAGTTGGCGGCACGACGTTTCTGCAGCGCAAGGGCACACGAAAAACCGAAATGCTCCTGGCGGCAGCGCTCGCACTGCTCGTGGCCGCCGTCGGCCTTCAGTTAGTGCCGGTGTCCGTCAGCAGCATTCGCTGGATCAGCCCCGAGACCGACGTGGTCCTGCGGCGCTATGCGGTCGGCTATCCCGCCTTGAGAGAAGCGTATCCGTTGTCGATCGAGCCTCGGGCAACCATGCTCGGGCTGGCGGCGGCTGGAGTGCTGAGCGTGCTCCTTCTCGGCCTGGCTCGTGCGCTCACGCGCGACGACACGCTCCACATCGCTCGCGGCGTCGCCGTCCTCGGCGTCGTTCTCGCTGTGGCCGGCATCGTGCAAAAAGCGATGTGGAACGGCAAGATCTACGGCTTCTGGACGCCGATCGACGCGGGCGATTCGTTCGGCCCGTTCGTCAACCGCAACCATTTTGCAGGCTGGATGCTGATGGCGCTGCCGCTCGCTGTCGGTTACTTCTGCGCGCGCGTGGCCCGCGGGATGCGACAGGTCAAGCCAGGGTGGAGGAACCGACTCGTCTGGTTCTCGTCCGCCGACGCCAGCGAAACCATATTGGTGGGCTTTGCCGTGCTCCTGATGGCGCTCGCCCTGACCCTGACCATGTCGAGGTCTGGCATGCTGGGCCTGCTGGCGGCGCTCGTCATCTCGGGATGGTTCGTCGCGCGGCGGCAGGCCACAGGTTCGCGACGGGCGATCGTGACGGGCTACCTGATATTCGTGGCGCTCGTGGCCGCCGGGTGGACCGGGTTCGATCGGATTGCCGCCCGCTTCGCAGGAAACGGGACGGCCGACATCGGCGGCCGTTTTGGGATCTGGGGCGATACATGGCGCCTGGCCGGCCGGTTTCCCCTCGCTGGCACCGGCCTCAACACGTACGGGGCGGCCACGATCTTCTACCAGACAGTCGAGCGCGAGAAGGCGCATTTCGCGGAAGCCCACAACGACTATCTACAGCTCCTGGCGGAAGGCGGAGCGCTCGTGTGCATCCCGGCGGCTCTCGTGGTCCTCGCCTTCGCCTGGACGGTCCATCGTCGATTCCGCGAGGTGTCCGTCGAAAGCTCCGACTACTGGATCCGAATCGGCGCGGTGACCGGCATTCTCGCGATTGCGCTGCAGGAGATCAGCGACTTCAGCCTGCAGATGCCTGGCAACGCCGTATTTTTCGTCGTGCTGCTCGCGATCGCTGTTCGCTCTTCCAGCGAAGGGCGCAGGATCCACTCGCGCCCACGCGAACACTGACCGCCTTTACGACATGGAATCGGAACTGGTCCGCCAGGAGCCCGTAGTAAAACGACGTGGTGTCCGGCTTCAGCCGGACCAAACGTCGATTCGCGCCGGGTTGTAGGTCCGCCTGAAGCCGGACGCCACGTACCTCCATCCCTCCTGCCTCGAAGTCGTACACCAACGCTGAACCGCGTGCCGAACGCCTTCGTGCGCGGGATGCCAGAGGTTCGTTCTGGGCCGTTCGAAACTCGGTGGACTTGAAGAAAATGCGATCTCCGGCTGCCTGCCGCATCTCGAAAACTGCGATGAAACGCGGCTGTCCAGCAGGTTTCATTGAGCTTCCCGCATGGAACGATTCGTGCGAAACGGTCCTGACATCGCGGGCCGTGATCGGAGCCGGGTGCTAGAATGTGGTCGTGTCTGGACGTGAACAGATGAAGCCTGGCGCCGCGTCATCGACGAAATACAACTACGATGATTTTGTGAACTTCCCAGACGATGGGAAGCGGCACGAAATCATCGACGGGGAACACTACGTGACGCCGTCGCCCAACACGAAGCATCAGACCGTGTCGTCCAACCTTCACGGGATGCTCTGGACCTACCTCAGGCAGCGTCCCATCGGCCGCATTTTTGCCGCCCCGTTCGACGTCGTCCTCTCGGATCTTGACGTCGTGGAGCCTGACCTGTTGTACGTCTCTCGCGAGCGTCTCCACGTGCTGACCGGACAACACGTGCGAGGCGTACCTGACCTCGTTGTCGAAATTCTCTCTCCCGGCACGCGGAAGACTGACGGAGTCACCAAGCGCAAACTGTATGACCGTTCCGGCGTTCAGGAGTACTGGATCGTCGATCCAGAGCTGGATGTGATTACGGTATACCGGCGTGCCAACGACGTGCTCATGCGCGTTTCCGAGCTGAGCGCGGAGCGAAGCGACCTGCTCACGTCGCCACTCCTGCCGGATTTCTCGCTACCGCTGAGGGAAGTCTTCGTGTGACGTTGCGCGACTGAACAGCCACGGACACTTAGCCCACACCACCCCTGTGCCTCTACGCATCGCCTTCGATCTCGACGGCGTCCTCGGCGACATGGAAGCAGAACTGGTCCGCCAGGCCGAAGTGCTGTTCGGCGAGCCGATGACGCGTCGCCTGCAGGAGCGTGCGTCCGAGGGCGGCGCGGTGGCACCGGCTGCCGCGGCCGACGACACGCCGGCCGGCACGGCACCCGAAGGCCAGGCCGCCGCGGAAGCCGCGCCCGACAACGTCCCGGCCCTGCTCCACCTCAACATGACCTCGCGCCAGCAGCGACGTCTGTGGCGCCATGTCGAGTCGATCGAAAATCTCTGGGAGCACCTGGAAGAGATCGAAGCCGGTGCCGTTCAACGGCTGGCGACGGTTGCACACGAGCGCCGATGGGACGTGATCGTCCTCACGAAGCGTCCCGAGACGGTCGGCGCCATCGCGCAGGTGCAGAGCCAGCGCTGGCTGGAGGCGCGCGGCTTCACGCTCCCAAGCGTCTACGCGTCCAGAGCTCGAGCCGTTCTCACTTTGTCGTCGCAGCCACCAACCCGCTTTCTGCCGAGAACCGGGCGATTTCGATACGACCGGGCACTACACCACGGTGAGAACGGCTCTCGCGCGGACGCCTCGCCGCCTCGCTCAGCCTCGACATCGTCGTCGACGACCGTCCCGAGAACTGCCTCGACGTCGTCGTCGACTCGAAGGCGCGCGCGATTCTGGTCTCGGATTGAAAGAATCTGCCAGCGCGTGACCTCACGGTCCGGCTGAAGCCGGACGCCACGTACCAAGACCTCCATCCCTCCTGCCTCGAAGTCGTACACCAACGCTGAAACTGAGCGACTGATCGAACCGCGCGCCGGATCTGGCGTGGCCACGCCTGGCTCTGGGATCTGAAGCCCGATTATCGCGTCGGCGAAGAATTCGAGCTGTGACCAACACCACCCTTCCAAGACTTGCCCGTCAGATCGCGATCTTCGTTTCGATAGCGTCGTAATCGGCGCGTACGCCGCCGTCGGTGGCATCGAGAAGCCCGGCGGCTGTCAGGGCCTGCACATCCGCATGCACATTACTGTAGTCACGCCCGAGCGCCTTCGCCAAGGCTCGAACGCTGGTCACCGTGTGCCGGCGGACGTAGCGCAGGAGCTCCATCCGTTTGCCGGTCAGGACCCGGGCGAGCGCATCCCAGCTCTCGAACGTCAAGTGACGCTCGCGGAATGATTCGCCGCGTTCCGCGCGATGCCACGCATCCACGAACCGGCGCGCCGCCGCGTCTTCCAACGGGCCGCCGACCGTGATCTTCACGTCGCTCATGTCCTACCTCGCACGGCCCGTACATCGGACCAGAAATCAACCATCAGTTGCTCGACACTGCTGAACGTGTACCCAACCTCCCGGACACCAGAACGCCCGTAGAACAGCGAGTACTTGAGGCCGTGCGTGGACGGTGGAACCGGCGAGGGAACGCGCCAGAGCACCATCTCCACGATCGCACCCTCGTCGTACTCGATGCGCTGGTGGAACAGCAGTTCGGCATCCACGTGTAGCATATGATGGCACAATGGGCCATATGGCGCAATAAGCCATAGACATACAGTAACGCCAAGGGCCGGACGCCAGTACCTCCATCCCTCCTGCCTCGAAGTCGTATACCAACGCTGCTGACCTGAGCAACTGACCGAACCGCGCGCCCACTCTATGTGCGCGGGATGCCGGAGGTTTGTTCTGAGCCGTTTGGTTTGACCTCGGCCCTATCATCTAAATACAATAGCTGCAATGTATGCAATGCATGCAGTGGCGTCATTGAAATCAAGAATAGGGTGCCTTGTGGCAAGCCTGACCATACGAAACATTGACGATTCACTGAAGACGACGCTGCGCCTGAGAGCGGCGCGTCATGGCCGATCCATGGAAGAGGAAGCCCGGCAACTGCTTCGCCAGGCTCTGATGCAGGATCGGCCGTCGACGGGTTTGGGATCGCGTATTTCTCGTCGCTTCGCTGCCGTTGGGGGCGTGGACTTGCCAGACCCGAGGCGTTCCATTTCGCGTCAGCCTCCCACATTCCCGTCGGGTGACGCTGAATGATCCTGCTCGACACGAACGTCGTGTCAGAGCTGATGCGCCCAGCACCCGAACCCAAGGTGTTGGAGTGGCTGGATGCCCAACCCGCGGCCGATGTCTGGATTAGCGCCGTCACCGTAGGCGAGATCCGGTTGGGTCTTGTGCTTCTGCCCGACGGGCAGCGCAAAGAACGCTTGGCCGGCTTGGCCGAGGCGATGTTCCAGGAGGATTTTTCGGACAACTGTCTGTCTTACGACGTGCTGGCCGCCGCCGAATACGCGGAGATCGTCGCGACCAGAACTTGTCTGGGACGCCCTATCAGCGTTGAGGATGCGCAGATTGCGGCGATTGCTCGTTCAGGCGGCCTCACGCTCGCCACGCGGAACACGAAGGACTTTTCGGCTATCGAGGCATTGCCGCTGGTGAATCCATGGACGTGAAATCTGGTGCGGCATGCCTTCGACCTGGCCAGGAACAAAGTGCGAGTTGTCCAAGGGCGATGCGGAGGACGCGAGGCGGTCCCTGGCAGAGAGCGAGATCCTGTTCCACGCCGACCGAATCACAGGTGCGTTCCCGCGAGCCATCGCGCAGGTGCAGAGCCAGCGCTGGCTGGCGGCGCGCGGCTTCACGCTCCCGAGCGTCTACGCGTCCAGGGCTCGCGCGGACGCCTCGCCGCCTCGCTCGGCCTCGACATCGCGTCGACGACCGTCCCGAGCACTGCCTCGACGCGTCGTCGACTCGAAGGCGCGCGCGATTCTGGTCTCGGATTGAAAGAACCTGCCAGCGCGTGACCTCACGGTCCGGCTGAAGCCGGACGCCACGTACCAAGACCTCCATCCCTCCTGCCTCGACACCAACGTTGCTGAGCTGAGCGACTGACTGTCGCCGACCTTGAAGAAACGTAGAAATCTGGACAGTTAGTCGACTGCCGGGCGGGTGGCCCTGGTCACGGGGCAGCCCGGCGCTTCTTCTGGGTGAGTTCAGCCTCACGCTTGCGATAGCTCTCGCCCTCGATCGGAATGATCTCGGCGTGGTGCGTCAGGCGGTCGATGAGGGCGACGGCGCAGGACGCGTTGGGAAAGACCGTGTCCCACTGCTTGAAGAGCAAATTGGTGGTGACGACGATCGAGCGTTGTTCGTAGCGGCGACTGATGACTTGAAACAGCAGGTCGGCCGCGTGCGCGTCGTAGGCCAGGTAGCCGATCTCATCAATGGCCAAGATCTGCGGACGCGCATAGGCGCGCAAGCGGCGTTCGAGCGCGCGCGAGGTGTCCTGCCCGCTCAGATCCAGCAGGAGGTCCGAGGCGGTGATGAAGAGCGCGGAGTGGCCGGCGAGGACCGCCTGATGCAGCAGGTTCTTGGTGAGCATGGTCTTGCCGAGCCCTTGGGCGGCGACCAGGACGACATTCTCACCCTTCGCGATGAAGTCGAGCGAAAAGACTCGGTCGACGGTCGGTCGGTGCAGCTGCTTGGGCCAGGTCCATTCGAAGTCCGCGAGGGGTTTGAAGCGGCCGAGCCGGGCCGCTTGCAGCTGGCGTTCGAGGCGCCGCCGGGCGCGCGCGTCGAGTTCAGCCTGCACGAGCGTGTCGAGCAGGACGGTGGGGCTCCAGCGCGCCCGCGTCGCCCGGGCCATCAGGTCGTCGAGGCCGCTGGCGGTATCCGCGAGGCCGAGGCGGCGCAGGTTAGCGGTCAGGGTCGTCGTCGGGGTCGGGGCGACTGAGGTCATCGTAAGACTCCAAGCGATGCGGGGTGATCGTGAGGTCGCGGACGCCGGGCCGGTCGGGCAGGATCATCGGCACGGGCGGCGCGTGGCCCCGGTGGCGGCGTCGGGTTTCGAGAATGTGGGAGATGGAGCCGGCGCCGAGGGCGTCGCGCGCCAGGGCGAGCTCGACGGCGGTCGTGAGTTCCTGTGGCCCGTAGTCGTCGAGGAGCGCGAGTAATCGGATCAGATGGGGCCGCAGCGCGTCGCCGCGCTCGGCCAAACGGGCAAACAGCGTCGCGGTGATCGGGACGGCGAGGCGCAGGCGGTCGCGGGTGCTCGACGCATTCGCCTGCCGGGTAGCGGTGAGGAGCCGGTCGAGATGCGTGGGGTCCTCGATCGCGGCGCCGCTGTCGTAGCTGCGCCCGTGCCGGGCGATCTCTTCGGCGCCCTCCACGACCCGCACGGTGGTGGCGCTGGCCAGCAGCGTGAGCGGCCGGCGGACGTGGGTGTGGGGAATCGAGTAGCTGTTGCGATCGAACCGGACGTACGCCAGTTTGCCGGACACCACCGGCCGCATGAGATCGGTCTCGAAGGGATGAGCGGGCAACGGCAAGAGCCGCGCCTGCTCTTGCGCGAAGACCTGCGCCACCGTCTGGTCGCGCTGCTCGGGATGCGGACGCTGATGCGCGATCTCGTCACGCCAGCGCTGGAATTGCGCGTTGAGATCGTCGACATCGCGAAAGGTCCGGGCGGCAAAGAACGCGTCGCGGAGGTAGCGGATCTGACGCTCGACTTTGCCTTTCTCATTTCCGCGGGCGGGCGTACAGGGCCGGACCGAAAAATGATAATGCCCCGCGAGTTCGAGCAGGCGAGGATGAAAGCGGATGGCGGTCCCCTGCCGTTCCAACACGGCACTTTTCA
>Ga0082335_1006377_pt1 | contig 15258 bp, 6 predicted proteins | sample Subgrocontami58m_FD_72375 | JGI IMG/M metagenome (GOLD analysis project Ga0082335, IMG submission 72375) | Subsurface groundwater microbial communities from S. Glens Falls, New York, USA - GMW37 contaminated, 5.8 m (SPADES assembly) (version 2) ...
CTACCGCAACCGGCCGGCCCAGACGATTGTCGCGGCCTACAGCGTGCGCGGGCTGCCCGGCGCGCCGGTCTCGACGCCGCTGCACTGGGCGGAACTGCCGGGGCTCACCAGTGCCCAGGCCTTCCACCTCGGCAACGTGCCGTCGCGGATCGCCGCCCAGGGCGATCCGTGGGAGGCGATCGCCGCGTACGCGACGCCGCTGCACCCGGCCCGCCGTCGTAGCCGGAAAAAAGATACGCCGCCCGCTGTCGTCGCCTCGCCGCCGTCCGACCCCGCCGCCCGCAAGCACAAGACGCCCGCGCAGCTCGCGGCCTATGCCCGCAGGCGCATTTTCGCCCAGACGCCCGAACCGCCGCCGGCCGCCGCCGCGACCGGGGGCAACGCGTTCGTCGTGCACCGGCACCACGCCTCCCGGCTGCATTACGATTTGCGGCTGGAGCAGGGCGGCGTGCTGAAATCGTGGGCGGTGCCGAAGGGCCTCCCGCCGCGGCCCGGCATCATGCGGCTCGCGGTCAACGTGGAGGATCATCCGCTCGCCTACGTGAACTTCGAGGGCGCGATCCCGGCGGGCGAGTACGGCGGCGGGATGATGTGGCGATTCGCGCAGGGTCGCTACGAGATCACGAAGCAGAAGAAGGACGGGTTTTATTTCCGGCTGCAGTCGCGCGAGCTGACGGCCGAGTTCCGCACGCATCGCACGAAGGAGAACCAGTGGCTGCTCGAGCGCGTGGACGCGCCGCAGACCGACTGGTTGCGCGACGCCGTCGAGCCGATGCTCGCCCGGTCGGCCGAGCAGCCGCCGGCCGGTGACGACTACCTCTTCGAGGTCAAGTGGGACGGGCTGCGCGCGCTGGTGGCGCTGGACGAGGGCGCGGTGCGGATTCACGGGCGCAACCGGATGGACATGAGCGCGCAGTTCCCCGAATTGCTCCCGGCCGAGCCGGCGTTTCGCGCGACCGCGGCCTTGTTTGACGGCGAAATCGTGTGCCTCGATGCCGGCGGCAAACCGGATTTCCAGGCCGTGATTCACCGGATGCAGCAGAAAACGCCCGGTGCCATCGCGCGCGCGCAGGCGAAGTATCCTGCCGTCTGCTACGTGTTCGACTGCCTTTATCTCGACGGCCGCCCGATCGTGAACGAGCCGCTGGCGCGCCGGCGCGAATGGCTGCAGGATGCGGTGAAGACCAATCCGCAGTACCGCGTCAGCGAGGCGGTGGAGGACGGCCCGGCGTTCTTCGAGGCGGTGCGGCAGCTCGGGCTCGAGGGCATCGTGGCGAAGCAGCGGCAGAGTCCGTACCTGCCGGGCAGGCGCAGCGACGCGTGGTTGAAGATCAAGTCGCGCCGAACCGCCGAGTGTATCATCATCGGCTATACCCGCGGGGCGGGCGGCCGCGCGGCGACCTTCGGCGCGTTGCACCTCGCGCAGCCGGCGAACGGCAGCCTGAGCTATGTCGGCAAGGTTGGCTCGGGCTTCGACGACGCCTCGCTCCGGCGCGTCACCGAGGCGTTACGCAAGCTCCCGCGGGCCGCCCGGGCGGTCCGGGAGAAGCCGCTTGACGATGCCCGCTCGATCTGGCTTAAGCCCACGCTCTTTTGCGAGGTACAGTTTGCATCGTCGACCCCGGACGGTGCGCTCCGCGAGCCAGTGTTCCTGCGCTTGCGGCCCGATCTAACGCTTCCCTAAACCCACCCATCACCCACGAGGTGCACCATGAGATCCATCTGGAAAGGCCACATCCGTTTTTCGTTGGTGACGATTCCCGTCCGCATCTACAACGCGGTCGACACGGAGGAGACGATTCGCTTCCAGCAGCTGCACAAGGAGGACAACGGTGCGGTCGGCTACGAGAAGAAATGCAAGAAGTGCGGCAAGGCGCTCACCGCGGAGGAAATCGTCAAGGGCTACGAGTTCGAGCCGGAGCAATACGTGATCGTGTCGGCCGACGACTTCGCGAAGATCAAGCTCCCGAGCACGAAGGTGATCGAGATCGATGGCTTCATCGACGCGGCCGAGGTGCATCCCTCGCTCTACGAGGCGCCGTATTTCGCCGGGCCCGACGGCGTGGTCGCCGCCAAGACCTATTCGCTGCTGAGCGCGGCGTTGAAGGCGAGCGGCCGCGTCGGCATCGGCAAGGTCGTGCTGCGCGATCGCGAGGAGACCGTGATGATCGCCCCGCAGGACGGCGGGATCATGCTCTACAAGCTGCGGCAGCCGAATGAAGTCCGCCGGATGGACGACGTGCCGCAGCTCGAGCGCAAGGAAGTGAACAAGGACGAATTGAAGCTCTCGATCAGCCTGGTGGAATCGATGGCCGCCAGTTTGAAGGATATCGACGTGACCGACCGCTACCGCGACGCGCTGCGCGAGGTGATCGAGGCGAAGATTGCCGGCCGCGAAGTGGTTGTCGCGCCCGAGGTGGAGAAGCCGGTCGTGGACATCATGACGGCGCTCCGGCAGAGCATCGAGGCGACGAAGGCGAAGAAGAAACCGATGGAACGCGCGAAGGGCGAAAAGAAACCGGCCGCGCCTGCGCTCGAGCCCGAGAAGAAAGCGGTCGCGGTCGAAGCCAAACCCGCAAAGCCGAAGAAAGTGAAAGTGGCGTAACCGGCGCACTTGTATTTGGCGGAGAAACTCGAGGGCGTCCGAAACCCATTTGTAGGTGGGGCGCTGGTCGCGCCACTCGTCGCTGGCGCCCAAGCGCGCAACACCCGACCTGCACCCGGTCTTACGGATAATCTTCGGCCGGGAAATCTCACACCGTAGCGGAAAGCGTGAGCTTTTCGCGAATGACCTGCCGCGAAACGCGCACGCGTTCTGCTACAACGAGCTGCGACGGCCTTCATTCTGAGTGTGCTAATATCGGTTCGGATTGTTCACGTTTGCGACGAATTCAAACCACTGAATTTTACAGGAGCTCGCAGAGGAAGCAGAGGGAAGAATTCACTTCATGGACTTTCTCTGCGCCCTCCGCGACCTCCTGTAAGATGGCTTGGGTTTGCTTGCGGCCGCAGGCCGCGGTAGGAGATTTCCGGGCTAGCCGCGCCGCCGGACTCGACTTTGTCCGGGTCCCTCTGACAGGAATGCCGGTCGATGTTTGATCGCTTCCCATGGGCGAAATCCTGAAATTTCCGGCCGAGACCGCGCGGCTTGGCTACAGCCGCGTGCGCAAGCGCGGCCGGGATCCCGGCGATCCGAACCAGCTCGACTTGTTCCTGCCGCCGCCGGCGCCGGTGGCGAATTTCTCGCCGGCGCTGAGTCCGTTCGAGCAGGCGTTGCTGTCCGACGAGCGGGGCGACGCCGGGGCGGCCGAGCTGTACGCGCAGGCGATCGCCGGCGACGACTGCGTGGCCGACGCCTATTGCAATCTCGGGATCCTCGAGTCGAGGAAAGGCAACCCGGCGAAGGCGTTCGACTGCTTCACGAGCGCGTTGCAACAAGACCCGCGCCACGTGCAGGCGCACTACAACCTGGCGAACCTCTACTTCGAGGTAAACGATTTCCGGCTCGCGCAACTCCACTACGAGCTGGCGGTGGCGGTGGACCCAGGCTTCGCCAACGTCTACTTCAACCTCGCGCTCGTCCAGTCGATCAACAGCGACCTCGCCGGCGCGATCCAGACGCTGGCGAAGTACCAGTCGCTGGTCCCTCCCGACGAAGCCCGGAACGCCGACGAACTTCTGCGCACCCTCCGCCAATCGCTCGCGGCCCGGAACGAGCGGAGCGGCCGGTAGCGGCCGGGCGCAAGGTCACCCAGCGAGGTCCGTGAGACCACGGAACAACCGGCGGCATCAAATGCCTCAGGGGGCAGCAGGGGGTCAGATTTCGGAAAGGGACATTTCAATCCTGAAGTATACCATTTTTTTTGGGGGGGCGCCCACGGGGCCTGCCTGCAATGGCGCCAAGTAAGTTAAGCGCAAATATTGCGAGTGGTGCCGCGACGCGAGCCGTAGCGCGGTCAACCTGACCGCGCAGGTCGGGTAATATTTCTCGTCGTTGAACCGCGGTCAGATTGACCGCGCTACGTGAGCACATGACGAACAACATCGTTAACTCGACGAATCGGCGAAATGACGCCCCGGCCCCAGGGGCGCAACTCCGGACGGCGCACGCCTCCGGACTTCGGGAATCACCCCATGGACCAGCGCCGATTCGTGACCTAGGCTAGGCTGCCATGAAATACCTCAAAGCCCTGTTCTTTGCGACCTCCCTGAGCGCGACCCTCGTCACGATCGGATGCGATCGCACCGTCTCGAAGTCAGAGTCCACCTCCACGAGTCGTGACGGCACCGTCAAATCGAAAGAGACCACCGTCACCCAGAAAGCGGACGGCACCACGGTCAAGACCGAGGAAACCAAGAAGACCACCCCCGCCAAGCCCTAGCGGGAGCTTGTCCCCAGGAGGCTGGTTTTCAGAGGACGCCCCAGGGGGTCTGCCTGTTACATGTTACGTACGATGCCCAGGGTACGATGCCCAGTGGGTCGTACGATGCCCAGGGGGTCTGCCTGTTACATGTTACGGCTAACACGACGACACTGGTGACCAGCATCCTTTGTTGTGGGCGCGGTGCCCCACCGCGCGCGCCCTCGCCGGCGAATGCCAACTCGCGGGGTGCCGCCTCCGCCCAGCCTTCGGCGCGCCACCGGCATCTTGCCGCGTCGAAGCCCGCAGGGCGAAGACGGGAGGGCACCCCGCCTACAACTGCACGGATTAATGACGTTCTGTTTTAGCACGACCCCAACTCGTTGGTAACATGTAACAGGCAGACCCGAATGGCGCTGGGTTAAGCGGCGGAAATCGCGGGTGCCGGCTGGTCGCACGAGCCGTAGCGCGGTCAACCTGACCGCGCAGGTCGGGTAATATTTCTCGTCGTTGAACCGCGGTCAGATTGACCGCGCTACGTGGGCACATGACGAACAACATCGTTGACGCAGTGCCATTCCAGGCAGACCCCATGGTCCGCGCTCACCACCAACCCGCCGCGGGCGAGCATCGGCATGGAGATCATCACGATCACCGGCCGGCCCTTGCACGGGTTTTTACGCAGGTTGTCCAGCGAACCGCGATAGGGCGAGGTTCTCGCCTGAGGTCAGCAGACGCTTCGGCACCGCCAACGCGGGAAAGTCAAGTATCGCGAATACCCAATTCAGGGAGCAGTCCGCGCCCTCACTGTGTCATGTTGTCTACTACGATTTGGGTAGACGGGACACTGGCGCTCGTCGCCGCGCGCCGAAGGATTCGGTGCAATGCACGCCAATTGCCCCGAGTCTGTATATCGATTCGCCGCGGCGTTTGCGCGGTGCCCGCGCTCGCAGAACGCGCGAGCTATACGCGACGTCATAAGTGACCAGCGTCGTTTGTGGGCGCGGTGCCCCCACCGCGCGGGACATCGCCCGCGAATGCCCAACTCGCGGGGTGCCGCCTCCGCCCAGCCTTCGGCGCGCCACTGGCATCTTGCCGCGTCGAAGCCCGCAGGGCGAAGACGGGAGGGCACCCCGCCTACAACTGCGCGGATTAATGACGTTCTATATATATTAGCCAGCCGCTGGCGCCATTTCGGCCGCGGTATCGTTGTCGGGCTCGCGCTCGCTCTCGTGGGTTTGCGCGCGCAACCGCTGGGGACCGCCGTCGTGCGGCACGCGCCGGAACTGGCGGGCGGCAGAATCGAAGGGTCGGTGCAGCTGTTGCTCGGGGAAACCACCACCATCGCCGGCAATTCCGAGATCACCCTCGACCTTCTGGTGCCCGGCACGCCAGCCGTGCGACTGAACGGCGCGCCGAGCTATGGCGGCACGGTTGACGGCGACGGCGCGGCGACCCCGGCCAACTACGAAATCATCCTGAAGGGCACCGCCGCGCTTCGGCACGTCGTGCGCCGCACCGATCCGGTCACGCTCGCCGCGGTGCTGCCGCCACCGCTTCCGGCCGGAACGCAGAATATCCGCGCAACCAACGCGAGCCAGGTGCCGGTCGCTCTCGCCGCCGTCCGCGATCTCACGTTGTCCGCGCAGGCGGGCAACGTGGCGGTGCCGCCGGGAACGTACGGCGATTTCGCGGCCAACGCGGGCTGCGGCTTCATCCTGGGCGTCAGCGGCTCGCCCGTCGCTGCCGCCTACAACTTCCAGCGGCTGACAATTGGCGCCGGCGCCGAGCTGCGCGTCGTCGGCCCGGTCCTCCTCACGGTCGCCAACGGGTCGTCGAATGGCGGTGCGATTGGCACCGCGACCGATCCCGCGCGCATCCGGTTGCGATTCGCCTTCGGCAGCTTCACCGCCAGCGGCGGCGCGGCGATTCACGCCGACATCGAGGCGCCGAACGGCACAGTCGCGCTAAGCGGCAATGCGCGGCTGGCGGGGGCGGTGGCCAGCGATCGGCTCAGCGTGAATGGCAACGCGGTGCTGCGCGCGCTCGCGCCGGCGCGCAACAACCAGCCGCCGTCCGTCATGCTGAGCGCGCCCGCGAACGGCGCGGTCTATGCCGCACCGGCCTCGTTCGCACTGGCCGCGACGGCGGCGGACAGCGACGGCTCGGTCGCGCGGGTCAGTTTCCATCGCGACGGGGTCTGGCTGGGCGACGACGCGACGGCACCGTACGAGTCGAGCGTGGTCGGGCTTCCCGGCGGCAGCTATCGGTTCGTGGCGCGAGCATTCGATAACGAAGGCGCGACAACTGACAGCGCGCCGGTGACCGTAACGGTGACGGCCACGGACCAGCCGCCAGTGGTGGTGCTGCGTTCCCCAATCGCCGGCATGTCGATCGCTTCCTTCAGCCCGATCACGTTTGCGGCGACGGCGACGGATGCGGACGGCACGATCGCCAGTGTCGATTTCTATCAGAATGGCAGGCTGCTGGGCGCCGGTACGCTCACGTCCGCCTCGACCTACACCCTTGTAGTGCCCTCAGGGCTGGCGCCTGGGTCCTATACGATCACCGCCCGCGGCCGCGACAACTCGGATGCGGTCACCGAGTCGGCCGGCGCGGCGATCCTGATCGTGGCGCGACTGCCTTACACCGCGGATTTCGAGTCGGCCGAGGGGTATGTCGCGGCGTCGTTGGACGGCCAGCTGGGCTGGCAGGTGGCCTCCGGCAGCGCGGCGATTGTCGAAGGCAGTGCGTACTCCGGCAGCCGATGGGTCGCAATCGCGCCCAGCACCACGCTGGCGCAGGTGACGCAAACCTTCGCTCCGCTGACCGGCGAACCGGTGATCTTCGTGGAGTTGTTTGCCCGTCCGGTAGCCGATGCCGACCTCGGCCTGGCAACGACGTTTGATATCGACAGCGCGCGATTTGCGCTGCGCAAGGAAGCCGAGGGCGGCCGGCTGCACGTGCTCACCGGCGACGGGGTGGGGGCAGGCACGTGGCAGCCGACAGCTTTTGCTGCGCTGCTCGGGGCTGATGGGACGAGCGTGCAATGGCTGCGGTTCACCGTCCGGCTGGATTTCACCGCGAAACGCTGGGACCTTTATGCCAACGGCGCGCTCGTGGCGGTCGATGTGCCGTTTCGCGATGCCACGCGCAGCGCACTCGGCACTTTCGTTGTCCACGGGCATCCCACGGTCGCCGGTGGATTCGATTACTTTTTTGCGGCGGCGACCAATCCGCTGTTTGCCGACGCGGACAAGGATGGCATCGATGACGCCTGGGAGCTTCAGAACGGTCTCAATCCGTCGGTCAACGACCGCAACGGCGACATCGACGGAGACGGTCTCAGCAATCTGCGGGAGTTCCAGCTGGGGACTCGTGCCAACGTGGCGGATACGGATGGCGACGGAATGCCGGACGGGTGGGAGGTGCGTTATGGTTTCAACCCAAGCATCGCCGCGCCTCCGACTCGCGATACCGACGGCGATGGGCTGACCGACCTCGCGGAGTTTGCCGCTGGAACGAACCCGCTGCTGCCAGACACCGACGGCGACGGCATCCCGGACTCCTGGGAGGTGCGATATGGATTGAATGCGCTGGTGAACGATGCGTCGGCGGATGGCGACGGCGATGGCGTCGCGAATTTGCAGGAATACCTGCTCGGACGAAATCCCACGCGCGGTGCGGTCGCGGACTCCGCCGGCGTCGTGAACCTGCGGCTGTACACACCGCGCCGCTGACCCTTCCGCCATGAACCCCAAAATTGTTCATCTGGTGCTGGCGCTGTCATTGCTGGCGACCGGTTTCGGCGCCTTGCGTGCGCAACCCTGCGCGATGGGTGAGCCGATCAAGCCGGTCAATCTGAGATTCTTGTCGCTCGAAGGAGTCGCGACTCTGGTCGGCTTTGACGAGTTCATCAATCCGAGCGTTCCGCCGAGGAAATTCCTGCGCCGGCAGACCACCGGCTCGATATCGATCATCGATTATCCGTACAGCTCATCCTGTGAGTCGAGCCCGTCGGAAGCGCGGCTGGTGTGGGAAGGATCGATTTACGATTCACCTCACATGCGGGCCACCGGCTCGCTGATCGTGGTGTCGCAAACCGAGACCACGGTGACGTACGTCGCCCGGGACCTGGAGGTGGTTAATCTCGACACCGGCCAGAGCGGTTTCGTCGGCGCACGGCTGACCACCAACTACGGGTGGTTGATCAATGGGTGGCAGTTCACGGTTCCGGCCGGCAGCCAAATCGAGGTCGGGCTGCAGGTTTATTATCTCTTCATGACCACGGTGGCGAATGGCTTCATCACGGCCGGGCAGCCACCGGGGCTGTATGACGAATGGCTTCTGTTCGAAACGGTCAGTCCAGCGACGGGCGCCTTGACGCTGGTCAACGGCTCGACCCGGCGAATCGGCGAGGGTGGTACGGTGGCGCCGATTCCGTGCGACACTCCGGGGCAATGTTATGGCTGGGGCGTGGCGCAGAGCACTTTGGCCATCCAGCGCACAAGCAACGGCGTGGGGTGTACGGGCGGACGCAAATTCGCCGGATCGGTGTTGGAGACGTTGAGCGAGCAAGACACTGACGAAGCCGCGGAGAAGCGCGCGGAAGTGACAAGGGGTACGAGCAACATTGCGTATCGCCTGCGTCGGGTCGGGTTTTCGTTTCCCTTCTGCACCGTCAAATATTGGGCAACGTTCAACATCACGTGTCCCGGCGATTATGTCGTCACCGTCCATTACACGATCAAGCCCCATGAGAGCACGGCTGAGGGTGAACCGCGTTCCACCATTGTGCGGCAACGCTTCGATATTGGCCAGCACACGATCGCAGGCGAAGTCGACCCCCAGCGGCGGCATTACGACTACACAATCACGGGTGTCGATGCGCGCGCTGCGCCGGGTTGCGAGGGCAATGTCCCGGGCACGGGCAGCTTCGCGATCGGCAGTGTCAAGGTGTGGCTGGGGATGGGCAATGATGTCGCCGGTCTGACGAGCGGCGGTCTCTCCATCGACGAGTCGGCGGTTTCGCCGCGGCTTTATTCGCCTCTCTCGCTGGTCGCGGCCGTGCCGGATGGGCCGGGAATCGAGACAATTCGCGATGGCGGTTACATGCTGCGCCAGGTCCGCACCCCCCAGGCTCTGGCCGACATCGTCGTGTTGAACCCGGCGTGCTACGAGGTGCGTTTCTACTTGCCGGCGCAGACTACGGGACAGGATCCCTTGACGTCCGTGTACACGGTGAGCGGCGCGCCGTTTGTGGTCTATCGATTCGAGAATCCCGATGAGGCTCAGAGCACGCGACTCCGCATTACCGAGACGCGTGGCGGCGCAGCGCGCACGGTCGAATATGGGTACGACGCGGTCAGCAGCACCTGGAGTATCAAGCGAGCCGATGACGTCATCGAATCGGAGGTGCTTTCCCTGGGGCGAGGCGAAAAGGTCAAAACAACCTATGTGCGGGATCGCGCTGGCAATCTCGTCAGCGCGACCGCCCGCACCTACCGCGATTTTGCCTGGGGTGAGGAAATGATTCGCGAGGTGGCCGATCCCTCCGGGGCGGCCCTGACGACGAACTACGAATATTACGATGCGGTGCCGATGACCGACGGGAATTACAAGCGCCTGCGGCAGCGCACGGACGCCAGCGGCGGTTGGGAACGATTCGAGTACGACGGTTTGGGGCGCGTGGTGAAAACGACGCGACCATTCCTCAATGCCGCACCCGAAACGACCGACGATTCGGTGTGCCGCACGACGGAAGTCCAGTTTGATGACCTGCCCGACGCCGATGGCGACGGGAAACCCGAGGAGCTGGTGACGACCATCGAACGGCTCGCGGGGCAGGAGAGCGCGCGTCGCTTCCGGATTGACTGGTCGAAACGGGTCCAACTCGGCGGCGTGCTTTGTCGGCGCCGCAGCGACGTCGTCAGTGTCGCCGCGCGGGCCGCGTGGGATGCGCCTGAAAACCTCGTGACCGATACGCTCATGATTGCCGAGGGGAAATTCGCCGGCCGAGCGCGGCGGATATTGAAGTCGGACGGAACGGTCGTTCTGACTTCGTATGCGCTGGCGGACGATGGCGTGCTAACCACGACCGTGCGCAGTGGTCAACCCAGTGCCGCGCGCGACGACGTCGTCGACGGACGTCGAGCCATCACCGTGGCCAACGCCGTGGGGCACACGACCAGCGAACAGGTCTTCGACATCGCGACGGGCCTGTCGCTTTCCCTGTGGGTGGCGACCCAGTTCGACGAGTTTGGCCGCCCAACGCGGGTCGATTTTGACGACGGCACCTATTCGACACGGCAGTACGCGTGTTGCGGACTGGCCTCGGAGCGCGACCGAACGGGGTTTGTTACCCGCTATACGTACGATGCCGCCGGCCGCCAGGAAACCGTCATGCGGGGGGCGATCACGACGAAAAACGTTTACGATGCGTCCGGTCGCGTGGTGGCAATCGTCCGCATAGGCAGCGACGGATCCGAGCTCACGCAGGAGACGAGTGTCTATGATCTGGCCGGCCGGCTGATCGAAACGCGCGACGCCCTCAACCGCCGAACGGTTTACGCCGAAACCCACGATGACGCGACCGGCCTCACCACCCGTACCACGACCAATCCGGATGGCGGCAACTCGATCGAGGTATCGGCGCGCGATGGGTCGCGGACAAGCGTCGGCGGAACGGCCGCTGCGCCGCGAACGTTCGAGTACGGCGTTGACCCAAGCGGGGTGTATACGAAGGAGATTCGCGTCGGGGTTGATGCAAATAACGAGCCGACTGCCACCGAGTGGGTGAAGACCTACGTCGATTTCGCTGGCCGCCAGAGCAGGACGGTGTTCGCCGACGGATCCGAGGCACAGTTGAGTTACAACCGCGCTGGGCAACTTGTACGCCAGACCGACCCCGACGGTGTGACGGTGCTGATGAGTTACAACGCTCGCGGCGAACGAAGCATCACCGCGCTTGACCTAAATCGAAACGGTGCGATCGACCTCGCGGGTCCGGATCGCGTCGTTCGCACGAGCAGCTCGATCGCACGCAAAGTCGACGACGGTGCGACTTACACCGTCCTCCGAACGACAACCGAGCAATGGGAAGTTGATAACCAGGACGCCGCTGCGGTCGTGGCGGTGAACGAGCAGACCGCCGACGGCACGCGGACCTGGCAGACTGCCCGTGGGCTCCCCATGAAAACCATCACAACGCTCGACGGCATGGGTGGGCGCAGCATCACGACGATTTCACCTGACGGTGTGCGGGCGATCCAGACGTTCCTCGGGGAGCGTCCGATCTCGTCGAAAACGACCACCGCCTCGGGCACGCAGCTGATCGCGATCAACTATACCTATGATGCGCATGGACGCGTGCAGTCCGTGACCGATGCCCGCAACGGCACGACCCAATTCACGTACTATGCGGACGACCAGGTCAGGACGGTAACGACCCCGGATCCCGATGCCACGCGCAGTGGCGCCGGTTACGACCCCCAAGTCACCACGTATGCCTACGAAACTGCCGGTCGCGTGCAACGTGTGACTTTGCCGGACGGCGGAGTCGTCAACACGAGCTACTGGCCAACCGGCGCGGTGAAACGTACGTGGGGTGCACGGACGGTTCCGGCGGAGTACGCCTATGATCCACAAGGACGGGTGAAGTCACTGACGACGTGGCAGGATTTCGCGGCGGACGCGGGCAAAGCGGTCACAAAATGGGACTATGACGCGAAACGCGGGTGGCTCGAACGAAAGCGCCATGCGGACGACACCGGTCCCACGTACGCCTACTATCCGTCGGGCCGGCTTCGCACGCGTACCTGGGCCAGGTTGCCCCAGTTAACCATGACGTATGCGTACACCACAGCCGGTGAACTTTCAGCCACCGACTATTCCGACAACACAGCTGATGCGAATCTGGCCTACGATCGCGCGGGGAGGCTGATTTCCATCACAGACGGCTCCGGCTCCCGTTCATTTGGCTATCATTTGTCCGGGCAGCTGGCGGTTGAGACCTACACGGCCGGACCGCTCAACGGATTTCGGCTCGAACGCAGTTTCGATAGTCTGCAACGCCTCGCTGCGGTGGCGATTGCCAGCGGACAGGCGACCGTGCTTCAGCGAACCGGCTACACGTATGATGCGGCCGGTCGGCTGGACGCGGTTGCGACCGGCGCGAACAGTATCGCTTATCGTTACGCCGCCAATTCTGTGTTGGTGGAGGGGAACACTTTCAGCAGCGCGGCAGCTCCGAGACTCGCCGTGGCACGGGCGTATGATGGGTTGGACCGACTCGTTTCGGTGGATTCGAGAGTCGACGCGAGCACGGGGCTTGTGCGGTCCTATGTCTATGACGGCGCCAATCAACGGACGCGCGTGACGCAGACAGACAATGCGTATTGGTCGTATGGCTACGACACGCTTGGGCAGGTGACGGCGGGAAAGAAGTTCCTGGCCGACGGGGCAGCGGCATTGGGTGGAGACCACGCCTGGACGTTTGACTCGATTGGCAACCGGCGCACGGCGATGAAGAATGGCACGGTCGCGATCTACGCAGCAAACGCCTTGAACCAATATGCCGAAAGGACGGTTCCCGGGGTGCTGGATGTAACGGGCGCTGCTGGAGCGCTCGCGAAGGTGACCATTGCCGTGAACAATGGTCCGCCCGTGGCGGCTACGCGCCAGGGCGAACAATTCTACCATCGGGTCGTGGTGAACAACACGAATGCGGCGCAAACGGTGCAACTCACGATCACCGGCGTGAAGAATGATGCCGGACCCAACGGCGAGGATGCGGTCACCACGATCACGCAACCGGTGCTGCTGCCGAAAGCGATCGAGTCCTTCCAATACGATGCCGATGGCAACCTGACGGACGATGCGCGATGGCACTATGCGTGGGATGCCGAAAACCGGTTGGTCTCCATGGAAACAAGTGTGTCCGCCGCGGACGCCGGCACCGCGCGCCGGCGGCTCGAGTTCGTTTACGACGCTGCAAGTCGTCGCATTGCGAAAAAAGTATTCACGTGGAGCGACGCCACCTGGGTGCTCGACAGCCATACGCTGTACGTGTACGACGGCTGGAACATGGTCGCGGAGTTGAACGCTCTCGCCGGACTTGCCCCGATTCGAACCTACGCGTGGGGACTGGATGTCAGTGGCACGCTCGACGGGGCCGGAGGAGTGGGTGGGCTGGTCGCGATTTACGACGCTGCCACGGGCGCCACGCATTTCCCTGCGTACGACGGCACCGGCAACGTCATCGGCCTCGTCAACGCCGCCGACGGCACAATCACCGCCAGGTACGACTACAACCCCTTCGGCGAGCCGGCAGTGACGGAAGGAACGTACGCTGCACCGAATCCGTTCCGGTTCTCGACGAAGTACCACGACGCCGAGACGGGGCAGGTGTACTTCGGGTACCGGTATTATGCACCGGAAACCGGGCGGTGGTTGAGTCGGGATCCGTATGAAGAGGCCGGTGGGATAAACGTTCAGTCCTTCTCGTTCAATTCCCCCAATTTTATTGATAAGAATGGCGGATCTATTCTGGACGTTGTCAGAATTCCGATAACGGTTGCCCGAGGATTTGTCGGGCTGCCATTTTCATTGCTTTCCGGGGACATTCTGGACGATGACAACCTTAAGTACATTCCGGAAGGAAAATGCAGGGTTTTAATTACAATCAATGGAATTTGGAACTCCGATAAGGCGGCGGCCACCTTGAACCAGTCAGTTTCAGGTTCAAAGCGGTACAATGGAGCCTATTCAGTTGCGGTCAAGAATAGGTCCCATTTTGGCGGTATTGGAGATATCATGCAGATTATCGGAAATGAGATAAGTGGGATAGATATTGCGGCGACTCGTACGGCAAAGCAAATCAACATGGCGGCCGATGCGATTAAGCGAAATGGGTGTTGTTGTGGTAGCATAGAAGTCTTCGCGCATAGCCAAGGCACGATGGTCTTTAACCGAGCGTTACCACTCGTTAGCAGCAAAATTAAGAGCATGATTTGTTTTACCGGAATCGGTGGAGAAAAGCTAATAACGAACAATGCTGGTCTTGCTGCTGTGGAGAATTACGCAAATGTGACCGGAGGCGGGCAGCGCGACTGGGTGCCCGTGATTGGTAATTGGACTAACCCATTGAGGGTATTTGATATGCCGCAACATATCGATGGGTATACATACACGACGTGGCAATCTGGTAAGGCGAACTGGATGGAACATGGCTTCGCCGATTACTATGAGGATAACGTAGCACGATTAACTCCAAATTGCCCATGCGTAGCAGTAAGATAAACTGTAAGATTCGACGCGGACTCGCGGGGCTGATTTTACTGATGGCTGCAGCTTGCATCCAAAAGCCAGTATTGGTTGAAAACCTTCCTACTGATTATGCTATCGGAAAGCTGTACGACACCGTGGCGTATATCTTTTTCATGCGAGACGGATTTTTGATTCCGCCTGGATTGAATGGGAATGTTCCAACTTCCGTTCGTCAATATCATGAAGAGGGACCTTCAAAATGGCCGGAAATCGTTAGATTGATCGAGCCCGGACAACGGATCATGGTGAAGGGGATCTTTTTGGAGAAAAACTTTGAGCTTGGTAATTTGGTGTGGGTTAGCGTCGAACTCGTTGGGTTACCGAACTCAAAGGAGGCAGATGTTCGATTCATTTCGAGAAACCTCCATCAGGTGCAGCCGCCAATGGACGTGCCGCAGGTGAATCCGGTATTCCTACAGGAGGTCCGATAGTTTGCTTGAGGCTTTACACAAAAAAAGCGCCGGGCGGCCTTTCGGCCTACCCGGCGCTCGTTGCTATGTTCGGCCCGGCGTGCCGGCCGGGCTGAAAAGTTGTTTACTTCGCCGTCGAGGTCCGGCCGGCGGCGTCCCAG
>Ga0082335_1006379_pt1 | contig 15253 bp, 18 predicted proteins | sample Subgrocontami58m_FD_72375 | JGI IMG/M metagenome (GOLD analysis project Ga0082335, IMG submission 72375) | Subsurface groundwater microbial communities from S. Glens Falls, New York, USA - GMW37 contaminated, 5.8 m (SPADES assembly) (version 2) ...
TAAGTAATCATGCAAAGGTTTTCCGTGATGTCATCGAACTCGACAATAGTTCAATCATTCAAGCCTTGCCAATGGATTGGCGGGGCGCCGCTGGCGGCAACTATAGCGCGGTGATCTTTGATGAGCTACACGCTTACACGCTTGAACAGCATCGGCGCATTTTTGACGAATTAGTGATCCCGCCGACTCAACCTTTCGGCGTGCGTTGGATTGCAAGCTACGCAGGGTATGAAGGCGAGTCGCTGCTACTCAAAGAGCTATGGGACAAAGGACTCGCGGGCGAGCGCATTGATCAAGAGTTGCCCATCTATCGCAACGCGGGCGCGTCATTGCTTGCGCTGATTGATACCGGCGAGTCGTCGTGGCGTATGGAGTGGACTCAAGGTGAGGCGGGCGCGAAATACATGGCAGAGATCAAAGAGACGGAACGCCCGAACACATTCAGACGACTCTATCTCAATGAATGGGTGAGCAACGAGTCGGCTTTTATCACGCCCGCGCAGTGGGAGGCGTGTCGTGATGTTGATCTGCGCCCTCTTGCCCCCGAGGATAAACGCCCGTTGATCATCGCGTGTGACGCGGCAACGAGCGGCGATACGGCGGCATTAGTGGCGGTCACATATAACGCGGGGCGTGATCGCGTTGAGGTAGTGCATACGCGCGTCTGGAAACCGGAGCGATCCGAGTTGCGCGGCGGCAAGCCAACGATTGATCTTGCTGAGACGTTAGGCGCAGAGGTTGATCGCTTGTGTTCATCCTACAACGTGCGGGCGATCACCGCCGATCCCTATCAGATGCACTCGTTACTTATCGCGTGGGAAAAGGTTTACCGGCGAGTCATTGAATTCAATCAAGGCGGCAAGCGCGTGGAAGCGGATCAAAGTCTTTACACGGCGATCACTTCTCAATCGCTGGCGCATTTTGGCGAACCCGTTTTGAGTGAGCATGTGCTTAACGCGGTTGCGGTGGAAACATCACGCGGATTCAGACTCGCCAAAGAAAAAACGTCAATGAAGATTGACGCTGCGGTCGCCTTAAGTATGGCGCATCACTGCGCTTTAGAAATACTCAAAGGCAAAGCATCGGCGACTCTAACTCAAAGCCCGAATCCATTTTATGGCGACGGCGAGAAGTTGCCTACTAAAGGCGATCCGCGCTTCCTCCCTCACCCCGAGGGCGTGACATTCCCAAATTGCCGAAGGCGGACTCGCGGTTGCCCATATTGCCGGGCAGAAATAGCCAAATTGGAAAAAGAAAATAAGTTGTTTGAAACTCACAACTTCTAAAAATTACTTTAAGACAAGGAGCAAAAATATCATGGGAAAGTTTACACAACGGATCGGCGTACTACGCGGTCAACTCAATTCTTATCATGCGGCGCGTGACAAGATTTTGACAGACCGCGATCTATCGGAAGAGGCGAAAGCCAAGCGTTGCAAAATTCTTAAAGATCAATCGGGCGCGGCGGCGCTGGCGGCAAGTGGCGAACTATGGGCGGCACTCAAAGCGGCTGACAAGAGTCTCAGCGCGCAGGTCGCACGCGCGCAGAGCGCAGAGGCGACTCGATGGGATAACGCCCGGCTTGTCGTGGAAGAGTCCGAAGCCCGCGCGCGGTTAGGTATCGCGCAGAGCGTCGAGGAGATCGAAGAGGAATACCACAAAGCTGCAGAACCCCACAAGGCGCGGGCAATGCAGATCGCGGCGATGGAAAACCTCACCCGCTTCTTGCACGCGGGCGGCGATGTGGCGATCAAGGCTAACAGCTTGCTTAAGCAAGTCGTAAGAGACAACGAGCAAGCGCGGATCACATCACAGATCGAGTCGGCGCGAGCTGAGGCGAGCGATCTCGTTGACGACGTTCTCGCAATGGAAAAACTCGCCAAAGATTTAGCAAACGAGTTTTACGGTCAACCCTCGCCACTGGGCACCCCGGATGCTTTTCGATTGCAGTTTATCAACACGGTTGAGAAGATCGAGCGTAAGACTCTGCCCGATGGGAAGATGGAAATTCGGATCACGTTTACCGAATAGAGGACTGACTAATGACCTCTACCCTTTTACCGGCTGATGAGATCGCGGCGATGCGGGCGACTCAGAATGACGCTCTGCCTGATACATGCACGATACAGACGCGCTCTATCGTGAACACAAAAGGATCGGTGAGCGAATCGTATGCCAACACCTACACGGGAGTCGCTTGCCGTTTGGGAGCGATGAACTATCAGAAAGCAGAACGCGAGATCGGCGCGGTGCTGGCTTCGCAGACCGATTATGTTTTGACGGTCAAGAACGATCAAGCGGTATCGCCAACAGATCGAGTCGTTCACAACTCAGTTACTTACGAAGTGATGGCGGTGTCGAATGACAAAGCGTCGTGGCTGTTTGCGCGGCGGGCGTTTTTGAAGAGGACTCAGTAATAGCAAGTGCATAGCGCGGGGGCGAAACCTCCAGAACGGAATTGCCAGTCGCCCTCGTCGCTATGCACTTGATCAAGCAAGCGCAGAACTTTGACAACTGAATAGCGGGCGCGTGTTGAGTGTTGCGCTTGCGCGGTGTTGGGTTAAAATACTGTCATGGCAGAATGGATTACGACTCAAGAAGCGGCGGAGATGACGGGTTACACTCCGGAGCATGTTCGCAGACTTGTTACCTCGGGCAAAGTGAAAGGGCAGCGATGGGGGCGAGATTGGCAAATAGATCGCCGTTCACTTCTTGCCTATGTCAAAGCAGCTGAAAAGTTGGGCGAGAAACGAGGACCCAAAACAGAAGTTTGACAGGTATGATATAATATCCCCTAGCAAACATTTCTAATCCCTAAAACGGATCGCGCAAGTGCGGAAACACTTAACGCGATCCTGACCCAAACTCACCGGACTAGCGGCGGAATGGGCTGACCGTATTGTAGCAAAAAACAAAGCGGGCAGCTTGCCAAAGCAAAGGCGAGCTGCCCGCTTTTCGTTTTCATGGGCGCGGGGTGTGTCGAGGCTAGTCACCCGATACACCCTGCCCCGCCTGAAAAGGTGATCAGATGATAGTGACATATTTTGACGGTGTTCGCCAAGAGTGGAACGACTTAACTGACATCCCCGATGGTAGGAAACCTCACGCACATTGCAAAGTGTGTAATCGCTGGTTGCCCGTATTCCCTTATGCAAAGCCCGGAACGTGGGCGGGTGAATTGTGTTCACAGTGCAACGAACAGGCAAATAAAGATCGCATGGCGCGTGAGTTGTATCAACGTCACGGGAGTTGTGGCGCGTGTCGTAAAAGTATCGCGCTTGCCGATGCGCTTCTATTTCGTTGCCCGCATTGTGGCGCGTTGTATCTCGCGGGGATGATGACCCCCGATGAAGGGCGCGAGATGTTAGCTACTCTCAAAGCGCGGCGCGTGGAGTTGAAGATATGAACGAACCCGCGCGCCCGTTAGGACGCTATCACGTTGACCGTTATTCACTCGAATCGAAATTCAAACACAAAAGGAGAATAGAAAATGTTTAACTCAATAGTTCGTGAAGTGCGAGACATTCTTAATCAGTTAGTGCGCGGCGATTACGGTTGGCGCACACCGGCGAATGTGATCAAACAGATCGCCTGTTACGCGAAACACTATGCCCAATAAAAAAGGATGCGAGCCATGAACAATCAACCTAACAATCAACTCGATAAACCTGAACCAAGAATCCCCTCGGAGTTGGGAAAAACTTTCTCACTTGAAGCGATTAACTTCATCACCGGCGAGATCGAGAAAGTTAACAAGCCGCTTGCAGAGTTATTGGACTATGCCTACTGCATCAACAACGATTCAAGGCGTGGCGATGGTAGCGGGGGCGTTGATCCCGTTGAATTCGCAGAGGCAACGGAGATATACGCGCAATTGGGCGGCGTGTTTACAGGGGGCGGGATTTTAGTGTCGCGCAAGAAAAAAACTTCCAACTAAAGAATGGATGCGAGAGATGACAAACAAAGAACTCAAGTCACTCAAGAAAAAGCTAAGCAAGGCAGATCGCAAACTAGACGCGAGAATCATAAAATGGAGAAGCGGCGGGAAAATCGAATTGAACTCCTTAGAGAAAGCGTATGTTGTTTGGCGTGGTTGGCGGCAAAAGAGGAAGATGGTACGCCTCTAACCGCCACTTTTGCCATTTTCTGCCCCTGTACGTTGAGTGGACAGGGGCAGAAGAGCGATTTTCTATGACGAAACGACCTGTAAGACCTTTGACCGCTAAAAAACGAAATTTTAAAAAGTCTTCGCCACTGGCGAGGAAGTTGATCGCCTATCAGATCGACGTGAAAGGTCTGTCGCTTCGCCGTGCGGCGCGCGCTTTACATCTTCGGAATCACATGGATTTAGTCAGGATGCGCGATGGGGCGATCTCCGATACACCGCAGATGAAAGCGGAGATCGCCCGTCGCAAGTTGAAAGCGAAACAGGCACACGAAAAAACCTTCTTCGGGATGAACGGTGAGAACGTGATCCCCATGTTGCCCAAACAGATCGTTAAAGAACAGATCGACTCGTTGATGAAGTTTGTAGAGTCGTTTGAGGTGTCCCCATGAAAAGATTGAAACTCGGACTCTTAATTTTCATTGTGTATTCAACATTCTTACTCGCGGCGTGTGTCGGTGCCAGTGCCGGTGACATTCGCCCTCTCTCCGTGCAAGAAGCCGGGCGCATTGTGATCGACGCAACCAACACGGCGCAAGTCATGGCGACTCAAAATACCCTCGCCACTGCCACGCGGCAAGTCGTGATCAACTTGACCGCCGATGCACGCTCTCAAACGGAATGGGAAGCGAAGCAACGCGAAGAACAGAAGAAGCGTGACGAAGAAACGCAAAAGCGATTACTGGCACAGCAACAACTTTCAGACAACGCAACAAAGATCGCTAACCAAAACAGGCGTGATGATACGGCGGCGATTCAAAATATGATCGATGCCCGCGAATGGGGCGAGACTCAACGCACGACGATCACCGCCTTCGTGATCGTCGGAACGCTCGTAAGCGTCGTCATTGTGATCGCGTCTTTTATCGGCGTGCGAATGTGGATTGAAGTAGAACGCGAGAGACGTAGACAACTGCATGAGGTTGAAGTCATGCAAAAGAAATTGATCGCCCTCTCAATGGCGATCCGCGAGACGCGGGCGGGGACAGTCATGCCCATGATTGACGGCGCTCCGCTAGTGATCAACCAATTGGCGGGACCGTCACAAACTGCCAAGACCCCCGAGGAAATGCAAGCGATGTTGAGTGATGCGCCCGATGCCCCCGAAGTGAAAGAGGATCCGCTTGTGATCAATGCTGATTACAGTTCTTACACGATTCCGCGCGTCACATCCGAAGAAGAAGCGGCGCGGCAAGAAATGATCGCGTGGATTGACTCATCTATCGAGTGGCACGCCCGAAACGGGAGCAAAGCCGCACACCGCGAAACGTTTTTGAAGAGCTGGCGCGAGTTGGGTAAAGAGTGGAATAGCGACAGGCAGAAACGCGCCCGGTCATACTTCGGCGATGAACTTATCGCCCAAAGCGGAGTCGGCACATGGGCGACAGAAGGGCGATCACTGCTTGACCTTAAGCGTGATGTAAAGATGGGCAAGATAAAAATTGCACTCCCCCACTCTCAAGGGCAAGCGGTCAAATTAGAAGTTGTGCATGGCACAAGCTAACACGATCAAGCACAGAAAACACAGGCACACAAGCACAGGAAAGGACGGTCAATCATGACAAAGCGAGCGGTAATTTATGCGCGGGTGAGTTCAAAGGGACAGAGCGATAACTACTCTCTCCCGACTCAAAAGGCGGCGATGCGTGAGTATGCAAAGCGTCACAGCTTTGAGGTCATAGACGAAATTGAGGATACGCACACCGGAAACTCGCCCGTTGCAGAGAGAGCAGGCGGGGCAGCGATCTACGCCCACCTAAAACAAAAATCAGTTGACGCAATCATTCTGTACACGATAGATCGCGCGGCGCGTGACGATGAGGCAATAGAGTATGCAATCTTCAAGCGCGATGTAAAACGAGCGGGCGCGGAATTGCATTTCGTTGACACGGGCAAAACCGCCGATGATCTTTTTGGTGGGATGATGGAACAGTTTAAGGCGATGGGCGCAAGCGACGAAAGACACAAGATTCGGGAAAGGCTTTTGCGTGGCAAAAAAGCAAAAGCGGAAAGCGGTAAATGGGTATGCGGTAATGTGCCTTACGGTTGTGAAAAAGTAGGACTCAAAAAAGATGCACGCTTGATCATTCACAAAGAGCGGGCGGCGATTGTGCAACGGATGTTTGATATGTATATCGGCGCAAACGGCAAGAATAAGATTGCATTGAATGGTATCGCCACAGTTTTAAACAAGGAAGGCATCCCAACACCAAGAGGCGGCGCGGCGTGGTGTAATCGTGGCGTTGGGAAGATCATTACAAACCGATCCTACATCGGCGAGTTTCGATACCAAGATCAAGTTATGCACTTCCCCGATCTTGCAATCGTCAGCAAAGAGACTTTCGAGGCGGCACAAAAACAAAAAGAGAAGAATAAGGAATTGTCGCCGCGCAACCTAAAGAATGAATATCTGTTGGTCGGTCACATATTTTGTGGTTGTGGCGGCAGAATGTTTGCTCACACTCAAAGACCTTCTAAGCGCAATAATCAGATTAAGACTCCTCTGACATATTATCGGTGTGGCTGGAAGACCACGAAAAGACACACATGCGGTTTTGAGATTAGCTATCTCAACGCAAGATCACTAGAGGGCGCAGTATGGGATTTTCTTGTGAGTGAATTAGACGAACAAAAACTAATCGAGGGCTTACGAGCATCGGCGAAGAAAAAAGAGTCGGAGTTAGAACCCAAGCGGGCGCGATTGGCAACGCTTGATGAGTTGATAAAGAAAGCGGAACGGAAGATCAAGAAACTTGTAAATGCTTTTGCGGATAGCGAGGATGAAACTGTCACCGCAGAGATGAAAAGCGCGACGAAAACGGTAGCCAAACATAAAGACTCGTTGATAGCTGAAAAGGATCGGGTTGTGGCAGAGTTAGCCAAGTATGGACTATCAGACGATGAGCAAAGAGCAATTGCGGCGCGAGTCGAAAAACTGAAAAAGAAGATCGCCACCGGCAAGCCAACCTATCAGCAAAAGAAAGAAGCGATCAATCTGCTGGATGTTGAAGTAAGATTAGTGAAACAAAAAGGCAAGGTAGTTTTATCAGTCTCTTACTTCCTTCGCCCCGAACCTGTGCAAATTGATATACCGTGTTCAATAGTAAGAGGGAAGTTCAAGGAGCATAAAGATAAAAGACCTTCAAGAGAAAATCTTGGAGGTCTTTTTTGTTTTAGATATAATCGTTTGACGCAATGAAAAGATGGCTTATACTTGAAGTCAAGATGACTGACGTATGTGTGTGGTAGAGATCTCAGGGCGCTATGTTTAGCAAAACGAGTGAAATGGTTTGTAGCGGTTAGTAACAATGAACTCGTTCCGTTTAAGAACAGTAAGACACAGAAATCATGGAACCATATTCCTCAACTGCAATAGGCTGAAAAAGATTTTGGGATTGTCCAATGAATGTTAGTGATGTTACAGCAATTATCACGGCTGTCGTAGCAATAGCAGGATTGGCTCTTTCTATCTACAATTTCTATATAAGTCGCCGAGATAGAAAGCCAGCATTGATCGCGAAAATTTCAAACGGCTGGCTCGCGTCCAGCTCAGAATTGAGTGAGGTTATGCTCCTGCTGGAAATCGCAAACTCGGGCGAGAAGAAAGTAAATATATCTTCTGTCGAGATTGCTTGGGACAAGAAAAGAGCATTCGTTTTTGGCGGTATGTCTGGAACAAGAAATATCCCATTCGAGCTACTGCCTGGCGAAAATGCCAACTTCTGGACACCTTTCCACGAATTTGCGCTTACGCTTCGCAAAGAAGGAGTCACAGGAAAAGCAAAATTGAAAGCGTGTTTCACCGATGCATTGGGAAGCAAGTATTATAGCAAGCCGCTTAATATCAATGTTAAAGAGTGGATGAAAGAACAACATAAGTAGCGTGCCCAACAACGATGCTCAATTTTGCCAATAACAGAATTATGTAGATTCTAATATCATGGCGAGCGTCTTTTGCCAAACCCGACGACGTTGGTATGCCAGCAAACGCCGATTACAGTTTTGGATGTTGGTGAAATATTTGTGGCAAACAACAGGCAATTCGTGTCCGTGAGGAAGCACCACAAGTTACTAGGCTGTAGGAGGAAGTAAGGCTACTATGAATTACAAATTTATCGCGGTTATATCAGTGATAAGCATTATTAGTGCGGCTTGCACGCCCTCTGCTTCACTTGTTCAAACGGCTATCGCGCAAACTCAAGCTGTCATGCCAAGTCAAACATCAATCACAAACACGCCCTCAGTATCACAGCATGTTGATATTGAAAATATTATATTATTGCCCGGCGATTTACCCAAAGAATTTGTTCGAGGGCAAACCAAGAACTTTATTCCTAAAGATTTTTTTAGAGTTCCCGAAGGCGCTTCAAAAGTGATCAATCAGGAATTTGAAGCGGAGAAGCTCGATATCAGTTATGTGGTTATTCTTCAATACGAGTCATTGGTTGATGTGAACAAAGTCTACGATACTGTATTCACATATTTGGATAAGACCAAGGATTACAACAAACTAGACAATATTCTTACGATTCGGGGATTAGGGGAAACTTCGCATATAGCTGGGCATGACCGAGATGCAAATGACTCTAAGAGGTCAACAGTCCACGTGGTGTTTACTAGATGTAATGCTTTCGTATACATTTATTTTAAATCGGATAAAGTACAAACTGACTCAGTTGCTGTATATGCTCAAAGGTTGGATAGCAGACTAAAGCCTTTGATCTGTATCTAGTTCATCCGTAACTTATCAGGATACACTTAATGCCGATACAAACTTCAGACTACATCAGTGTAAAAGATAGAGCATTATCCTTGGGTTGTAATACACCTACGGGTATAGCTATATTGCCGGAAAACTTCGTCAATGCCCGGACAAAGGGAGAATTATTTTATGGCCCCGCTGCCTACGATCTTCGGGAAAACTTCCAGAATGGAGGGATACCAGAGACACCGCTAGAAAATGAAGGCGATGAGTTTCTTACGCATTTGCAAGAATCTGAAATATCAGAATTGATTTTGCCAACGATATTCGTGGGTTACGCACTTTATGTCCAGAATCCTCATCTCATTGATTTAGCATTGAGCGTTATAGCGAACTATATTACGGACTGGTTCAAGAACATTGGCGGCAAGCAGTCCACAACTGTCAACGCTGAATTGAATATAGTGGTTGAGACAAACGGCAGGAAATGCGTGAAGGTGAAATACAAAGGGCCAGTCGCAGGCTTAGATAAAGTGCGAGCAATCGTCAGGGAAATCAACTCTCGTGACTGAAAGATGCAGTAGGCTTGAAAGATTTACGAGCCACTAGCGGGCTAAGACCGGCATGCAGGCGATGTGTCTAGACGCGTGAGTTGAGAATCAATTTTGACGGTGGGCGATAGTGGGCAATTGATGCCTACAGTTAGCTCAATCAAACTTTCAAAGACTCTGATTCCATCATCAGAGTCTTTTCATTTTATAATCCCCGCAATGTGATTTATACTTCGCACAACTTCATCGGCGGTTCACTTGTTGCAACAAACTAGAAACGGAGCAAATAATGACACTGATTGCAAATATTTTTGTGGGCATCGTTGCCCTCTTCCACATTTACTTTCTGGTGCTGGAGATGTTTCTTTGGGATAAGCCTCAAGGCAGAAAGACGTTTGGCTTAACGCCCGAATTTGCGGCGGCTTCCAAATCACTCGCGGCGAATCAGGGTCTCTATAACGGCTTCCTTGCCGCCGGATTGATCTGGGGACTGGTGTCGGGAGCGAGTGGCACATCGGTGAAGATTTTCTTTTTAGCCTGCGTCATCATCGCTGGCATCTATGGTTCTTTTTCGGTAAGTCGAAAGATTTTCTATGTTCAAGCACTCCCGGCGATCATTGCTTTGGTTTTAGTATTGCTGGCTTAGCATCATCATAGTCTTTTCATTTTGTATTCCCCTCAACCTGATCTATACTCTCTTTATCCTAATTCAAGGAGAGAGTCATGCGCCGATCACAACTGGGTAATCTCACCATCACCGCGCTTGTGGTGATCAACGTTGCTTTATGGATCATCTTCCCCCCGCTCCACAACGGTAAAGAGCTGTTCGTCAATCAATACATCGCCGAAGTGCTGTCTACGAGCGCGTTGATCTTATTCGCTTGCGGAATCATTTTGTCGTTGCGCTTGCGAATATTCGAAACATTCTTTGGCGGGCTAGATCGAATGTATTCGACGCACAAATCGATTGCCCTCATCGGCATCAGCATGATCTTCGCCCACTTCTTGCTCATGCCGCTCACGGGTGATACGCCGTGGGGTAACCGACTCGGCATGACAGCGATGATCGGCATGACGGTCTTGATCTTGTTGACGCTCGCCCATCGCATTCCATTTTTCGGAACGATGGTGCGCTTGGCGTATCACAATTGGAAGATCACCCACAAGTTCGTCGGACTGTTCTTCATCATCGGCATGATCCACGCGGTGAATGTGAACAACATCGTGCAGACAACTTCGATCCCGAACTGGTACGGAAAAGTAATCTACTACCTCGGGGCTGCCGCCTATCTTTACAAGGAACTGCTTGCCCCCTTGTTGCAAAAACCCTACGCTTACGTCGTGGAAAAAGTTCGCAAGTTGAATCTGTCTACGCTGGAAGTGACGCTGAAACCGAAAAACGAAAAGGCGAATCAAGTGGCGGGTCAGTTCACTTTTGTAAGTTTCAAGGGAGATAAAGTTTTAGGCGAACAACATCCGTTCACGGTGAGCAGTTCGCCCAAAGAAAATAATTTGCGCCTGTCGATCAAAGCGTCGGGCGATTGGACAAAACATCTTTACGAAAATCTCAAAGAGGGAAGCGAAGCGCACATCGAAGGTTGTTACGGGCAGATGAATTACAAAGACGGTGGCGCAGAACAAATTTGGATCGCCGGCGGCATTGGCGTCACGCCGTTCTTGAGTTGGGTGCGCGACTTTGACGATGTGGATCGCCAGATTGATTTTTATTACACCGTGCGCGCCGAGAACGACGCGCTGTTCTGGGATGAGTTCAACGCGGCGGCGCAAAAACATTCACGCTTCCGCGCCACGCTCAACGTGTCGTCGAAAGGTGGCAGTCTCACCGCCGAAAAAATTATGAGCAACGTCAAAGGAAACATCGGCGATAAACATATTTACTTGTGCGGGCCCGTGCCGATGACCGAAGCGTTTCAAAAGAAATTCATCCAACTCGGCGTAGCGGCAAGCCAGATTCATTTTGAAGAATTTAATTTTAGATAATTGTTTTGTAACTGCTCAACCGTCATTGCGAGCGCACTTCGCGAAGCAATCTCGGTCGCGCTATGAGATTGCTTCGTCGCGAAGAACACTCCTCGCAATGACGCCGAGGAATCACATTATTTTATGATTCGAAAAATTACGGTAGTAATTCCATTGATCGCCGCGACGCTTGCTTGTAGTTTGAATTTGAGTCCCGCGCCCGCCGCCGTGTTCGCGCCACTTAATACTCAAGCTGCCACTGCCACGTCGGCACCCCCGATGACGTTCACCCCGAGTCCCACTTTCACGCCGTTTGTTTTCGTCAACACGCCGACGCCCAATTATGATCGCTATCAACCCGGCACGCTCGACTCTGTGATCCAACTGAATCAAAAAACTGTTGCCGCGCAAAACAACGGTCCCTACTTACCAGCGAATCCGCCTGCGCTCAAAGTTAAGTTGAAGTACAGCGGCGAGACGCGCAAGATGCCCTTCGCGCGTTCTCTCTTCCTCTCGGTGTGGATGAACACTTTCGGAATAGATCGCAACCTGCGTCAATCGCTGGCGGACGAATTGCTGTTTGCCGAGAACGCCACCGAGTTTTGGATGATGACAAAAGATGCGGTGATCCCGCGCCTGCAAAAAGGCGATGAGGCGACGTTTTATGTGGCGTGGATCGGGGCGCTCATCGAGGCGGATAAAATTGATTGGGTCTTTATGGTAAATGAGATCGAAAAATAAAATCATCTGTTAGAATCTATCCATAGTGTCAACTATGGATCATGCCACGCAGGTTAACGCCAACTTTTATTTCTTTGAACTGAATAAACATCTGCCGCGCTGGGCGTCGCTCGATCATCCCGTCGTCAAACGCGAGTTGAGCGTGTGGCGGCATCTTTCGCCGCGTTGGGAAAGTGTGTGGAACAACATCTGGTTCCTGTTTTTGTTCCTGCCCATGTTCGGCTCCATCCTCTGCGGACTCGCTACGTTGATCGGCGCGTTTTTTTATAGCCCGCGCGCCGTAGTTCCATTCTTGGCAGCGCTGTGGTTGCTGCAGCTCTTACCGAGTTGGGGGATCAAAGTGTTTGCTTCGCTGGGGGCATCATTGAGCATCACCCGTGAGCGCGAGACATCGAACTGGATATTGATGCGTATCACGCCGCTCTCTGTCACTCACATCATCGGGGCGAAGATCGCCGGGTTGATTCACTGGATGAGTGAGCCGTTGATCATTCTCTTGATCATGCGCGTGATTGCCGCTATCGCTACCTCGGTGATGGTGGTGTCGCTCACTCAAACACCGGCGGTCTCCACCAGCAGCTTTGGCGTCGCCTTCCGTTTTCAACCTTCGGTGTGGATCGGCGGCGCGGCGCTCTCTATTTTAATTTTCACGTTTTCGTTTATCGAGATCGCCTCAAGCCTGCTCTACAACTGTGGTGTCGGGCTGATGGCATCGTCACTGGCGCGCAACAGCACGACCGCCATCGTTATCAACTTCACCCTGCAATTAATTCTGTGGTTGTTTATATTTCTTCCCCTACAGCGTTACATTGCGCCGGTGATCACCGAACTACTCACAACGTTTTATCAAGGACAGGTGATTGACGTGATCGCCCCGATCCTGATGAGCTTGATGATCCCAATAGCGGCCGAAGTGTGGCTGGCGTTCACTGCGTTTCGCATCGCGCTGCGGCGCGCGCAGAATTTGATTGAATGATTCCCTCATGGGCTTCTAACGATCACCCCATCGTGCAGCGTGAGACCGCGCTATGGAAAAAACGATCACGGCAATGGGCTTGGGTCTGGATCATTTTCTTGTTGCTGCCGCTGATGTGTTCCGGCTTATGCGGCTTGAGCATGACGCCCATATTGATCGAAGCGAACTCAGCCGGAGAGTGGCTGTTTTCAATCGGGGCGATCCTCAGTGTGACGTTGTGGATGCTGCACGGGTTTTTGATGTTCGGTATTTGGTTGTTGTCGTCCATTGGCACGTCCACCGTCATCGCCCGTGAACGCGAGACGCAAAATTGGTCGCTGTTGCGAATCACAACGCTGAACATCCCGGAGATCGTTCATGCCAAAGTGATCGGCGTGTTGCGTTGGTTAAGTTTGCCACTGGCGCTCGCCGTCGTCTTGCGGATAGCGATGTCCGGTTTATTATTCATTGTCGCCATCCTCATAATTTTTTCCGCCACCGTCGGTGTAGGAGCAACGGCGCCACAACTGCAAGCCGTCCTTGTTCTGGCAAGTCTCGCGGCGTGTGTGATCATCGCCATCTATTTCATTATCGAACTGGCGGCGGCGATGTTGTATAACTGCTCTATCGGGTTGCTGTCATCCGTCCTCGCCCGCACCAGTGCCAATGCCATTGCCATTATGTTTGTGTTGCATTTCGGGATCAGTTTCTTTCTCATCGCGCCGATTCAACAAGTGGTGATTCTGGCGGTGAGTGTGTTTAGCCTGCAGTGGGTGTCAACTGCAAATCCCGTCACGCAGATGATCACGCCATTTATCACCATAGGCTCAAGCATTATCATTAATCTGGCGATACAGATCGGCGTTGGAGTGATCGCTTATGCTTTGGCGGTTGATCAAGCCAAAAGGATTGCTGATTGAAGGAACGTTTACCCCAAGAAGGTGGAGAGAGGCTCATTCTAATCCGCAGTCAACTTTTTCTAATCCCAAACATTTTCCGCTTATTAGCAGAAAAAAGCGTAACCTCAGAACAATGTCAAAATGCGGATTAGAACGCCAAAATTACAACAGCCGAATCTGTTTTGGGCAAAATCCAATCTCCAATCTCTAATCTCCAACTTCCAATCTCCATGAATCTCTTCTCCATCCCCTCTCCCGATCATCACGACGACGATCATCCCGAAAACGCCAAACGCATCCCGGCGATCCTCAACGCGATTACGAATGACGCTACCCTCCAATCTCTAATCTCTAATCTCCAATCTTCGCCCGCCTCCGACGATCAACTCGCTACAATCCATGATCGGGTTTACATCAACAGCTTGCGCGATGTGATGAAACGCGCACCGGCTTACATTGACACTGCGCCGACTTACGTCACGCCCGCCTCATTTGATTGTGCCGCCGCCGCCGCAGGCGCAGCCATTGCCGCCGTTGAATCCACGTTCCGCACTCCGCATTCCGCATTTGCCTTAATCCGCCCGCCCGGTCACCACGCCCCGCCCGACCGCGCAATGGGATTCTGCTTATTCAACAACATCGCCATCGCCGCGCGTCACGCGCAAAAACTTGGCGCGAAGAAAGTGATGATCGTGGACTTTGATGTGCATCACGGCAACGGCACGCAAGATTGCTTCTACGATGATCCAAGCGTCTTATTTATTTCGACTCATCAAGCGGGTATTTATCCGGGGACAGGTTATATAGACGAGATCGGATCGGGCGCGGGAAGCGGCTACACCGTCAATGTCCCTCTCGCCGCCGGAGCCGGTGACACCGTGTTCGCCCAAATCGCCGAGCAAGTTTTTATCCCGCTCGCCGATCGATTCCAACCGGACATCTTGCTGGTCTCATCCGGTTACGATGCACACTGGCGCGATCCGTTAGCCTCACTTCAACTTTCGTGCGTGGGTTATCACTTTTTAGGAAGAAATTTATCGGAGATTGCCCGCAAACATTGTGGGGGTAAAATTGTGTTTGTTCTTGAAGGCGGTTATGATCTACCCGCACTCTCGCACGGCGTGGTGAACACTATGCGCGGCGCGCTTGATCTCGCGGCAAACGATCCGTTGGGACCCGCGCCGCGCCGTGAAGCAGATGTAACAAGGTTGATTGAAAAACTCAAGACTACGCACGGACCATAGAGGATGTCCGCTCTCT
>Ga0082335_1006381_pt1 | contig 15244 bp, 8 predicted proteins | sample Subgrocontami58m_FD_72375 | JGI IMG/M metagenome (GOLD analysis project Ga0082335, IMG submission 72375) | Subsurface groundwater microbial communities from S. Glens Falls, New York, USA - GMW37 contaminated, 5.8 m (SPADES assembly) (version 2) ...
CGGGCGGAAGAGCGCAGTGACCGGGCTGCGGCTCGCGCCGCTAGGCCGCCCGCATCAGATGCGCCGTCCGACGACAAAACACGCACTTGTGAAAAAGAGGTGGTGGATTGTGGATGCTCATATCCATTGACAAGCAAAAACAGCCCTCCTACACTTTCGACCACCGAAAGCAATGCCTTCTCAAACAACGCGGCAAGCGCGAACGAGATTGTGGAGGAAAACATGCCTGCCATCCCGGAACGACAAGCCCTGCGCCAGGTTGTCGTCGACAGCCTCTGCTTGCGCGATAACCCCCTCGGCGATCCGCATGTGCGCCGCTTTCCGGTGTACGTGCCGCCGCAGTACGACACAGAACTGGAGCGCCGCTTTCCGGTCGTCTGGCTGCTGGCGGGCTACGGCGGCTGGGGAGAACAGAAGGCCACGGCGGTGCGCGCCTGGGAGGAACCGCTGCCCGATCAGCTCGATCGACTCATGCGCGCGGGCGACCTGGAACCGGCGTTGGTCGCGTTTCCCGACTGCTTCACCCGCTTTGGCGGCTCGCAGTACCGCAACTCAGTAGGGACGGGGCGCTATGGCGATTACCTCGCCGACGAATTGGTCGGCGCTGTCGACGCGCGCTTTCGTACCCAGGCCGACCGCAATCATCGAGCGGTGATGGGCAAGAGTTCCGGAGGGTACGGCGCGCTTATGATGGCGATGCTGCGCCCGGACGTCTTCGGTCTGTGTTGCGCGACGGCCGCGGACAGCTACTTCCCGCTCTCATGTGTGCAAGATTTCGGCAAGGCGCTGCAGGTGTACCACCGCCACGGCGGGCCGGAAGGGTTCGTCGCCGCGTTTGCCCACAAGCGGACCCGCACGCCCGCTGAGATTGCCGCCATGATGGTGCTGGCCTATGCGCAGTGCTACTCGCCGAACGCGCACGTGCCTGTCTACGGTGCCGATCTGCCCTTCGATCTCGACACCGGCGAGATAATCGCGGCAACGTGGCGACGTTGGCTGGCCTGCGATCCGGTGTCGATGGTCGAGGGCCACGTCGAGGCGTTGCGCGGCATGCGCCTGCTCTTCCTGGACGCCGGCATCAGCGACGAGTGGTTCCTCAACTTTGGCCATCGGGTCCTGGCGAGCCGCCTGAGGCACCACAATATCCCGTTCGAGTTCGAGGAGTTCGATGGCGGCCACATGGACGTCGGTTACCGCGTCATCGACTCGTTGCGCCGTATCACTGCCGCGCTGCGCCGTTAGCGATTGGGCGGTGGCAGAGGCCGGGCTCCGGGCGGGCTTTATATAGGGACAGACACTATTTATTGAAATCCTTTCTTGGTCTTCCCCTCTGCACCACGTGTATGACTCGTCCAGTTTCCTGCGCACATCCCAGATGAACCCATCCCTTCCCAGTGGCTGCTCCGTCATCGTGCGCATTCGAATCTCTGTCGTTATGAAAGACCGCCTGGCGATACTTCCCTCGTTGCCTCACATGCTACGGGTGGCCGGATGCAACGGTTCGGGTAACCCGTGGCATGCACGATCATGACCGCGAACACCACAAATCGTCACGATAATAGTGTCTGTCCCTATTTTCATTCCTATTTTCGTCCTATTTTCCGCTCAAGGCGGCCCCGCTCGACCCTGACTCCAGTATGAAGGACGCTGCCATTAAGGTCACCGGGCTATCGGCGGACTGGCCGCCCTGGGAGCGCGTCCTCTATGGTGTCCTAGTGCGTGGGGCCGTTCCCGTGGCAAGTTTTCTCCTCTTAGGTTACTTCTGGTTGCCGGTATTCTTTTGTCCGCCAAAAGCGGTGAATCCTGAGGCCCCACGTCGCGCCGAGATTGTAAGTCTACCGACGGTCATTCACTTCGACGTCGACCGTGCGCTCGTTTCGCTGTCCATGCGTCCCCAGCTCGAAACCTTGGCGCGTCACCTGGCGCAGATGCCCGACGTCGGGCTACTGCTCGAAGGTCATGCCGATTCTGACTACCGGAGCGACTATAACCTCGAGTTGAGCCGCCTGCGCGCCGAGGCCGTGAAGTCAATTCTCGTGGGAAGTGGACTCGATGCCCGCCGGATTATCGGCGCCGGCTACGGTGAGACCCGACCGAGAAATCAGGATCGGTCGTGTTCAGGAAAGGCCGAGAACCGAAGGGTTGACCTCAGTCTGTTCCATGCGGGAGACGCTGTACCGCATCCCTCGATAAAGGAGGCGAGGCAGTGAGTGCCTTCTACGATGCAACAAGCCAGACACCCTGCTGACAGGCAGAAGTGATCCTCTCCCGCTGGACGATGGGTGCTGAGCAGGCGAGCACAGTCCACCGTGGTGAAAGGGATTATGAATCATCGAATTCTGTCGATTGTCAGCGCGCTGCTCTGCGCGAGCTTTATCGATGCCGCCCACGCCGCTAACCCTTATAGCCGTGCGCTCGCGGGCTTGAAGCGCTTGACCTTAATCTGGTTGCCATGCATGCGGGCCTGGGCGGCATCGTAACCGGCCTGCATTTTCAAGAGCAGATCCATACTGACACCGAATGCCTTTTCCAGGCGTAGGGCCATCTCAGCGGAAACAGACGCCTTGCCGTTGGTGACATCGGACAGCGTTGCGCGGCGAACGCCGAGAATGTCAGCCGCACTCGTGACAGTCAAACCGAGCGCTTCGATAATCTCCTCCCGGATAATTTCGCCCGGATGGGGCGGGTTCTTCATCGCCATGGCGTATTCCTCCTAATGCTAATGGTAATCCTCAAAGTGTACGTCGGTGACGGCATGGCCTTGAAGCCGGAAGGTAATCCGCCAATTGCCTGTCACAGTGATGCTGTATTCACCTTTCCGGTCACCTCCAAGCGGATGAAGCTTCCAACCAGGCATGGTCGCCACTTGCGAGAGGTCGTCGGCAAACTCCAGGGCGGCGAGGATCGCCTTGATCTTCCTGACAGAGTGGGCAGGCACGCCGCTGAGGTCGTCATCTTCATAAAGGCGTCTGAGGCCTTTGTGGTGGAACTTCCCGATAACCATGGTGAAGTGTACGGCACTACAGTACGCCTGTCAAGTCGTACCGTACGGTCGCAGTTCCTGGACGTTCTCCCACGATTCGCCTTCGCCGAAGAGAGCCACGGTCATCTCCTCGGTCGTCGTGTCGCCAAAGGGATGGAGTTGAGAGACGGTAGGAACGATGTGGTCGATGGTCGCAAAGGTCCGGTCTGGATAGCGGACCGTGAACCCGGTCTCCCGCAGCATCTGGAAGGCCTGCGGGCTGGTCACCTCGTGGATCAGGTGCAGGCCGAAAAAGAGCTGTATCTGTCCCGAAGGAAGCGTTCGAACCGTGTGGGCCCGCCAGACCATGTCGAGCAGCGTCTCTGCCATCGTGCCGTCATTCTGCCAGCTTCCCCTGTTGCGCACAAGTCCCATCTCAAGGCCGGGATTGCCAAGGCGGCAAGCTGTCAGACCCTCCGCCACTCGTTTGTCACTCACGTATCGGAACACGGCTACGACGTATCTGTGTGGGGATAAGCACAGGCAGGCATCAGGACCATTCAGGAACTGCTGAGGCACCGGGATGTGGGTACCACCATAATCTCCACCCTTCTGCTGAATCGAGGGGGTAGAGGGGTTCGTAGCCCGGCCAATGCACTCGGAATGAGCCCAGATCGCATGCCCGCGCGCCACGCGCAAGCGGGTCTGCGGCCCTAACAGGATGAGGCTGACAGCCGCTACAGTGTTTGCCGGCTAACAGCGGGTCATGGAGAACCTTGACAAGCCTTTGGTAAGGCGAGAGAATCGCTGCAACCATTAGAGGTGTTTAGGTCCGAGGTAGGCTGACCAATCGTTATCTGCACCTGCCACAAATGGGCAGAAAGGAGAGCGCCATGAAAAGCACAAGCAAGAGGTTCAAAGCGTTACTTGGGGGGTTAATTCTTTGCGTATGTTTGTTTGCTGCATCGGTGCAGGCGGCCACCTTCACGGTCAACAGCACCGTCGACGCCGTGGACGCGTTCCCGGGTGACGGCGTGTGTGCCACGGCGGGGGGCGTCTGCACCCTGCGGGCGGCGATTCAGGAGGCCAACGCCCTTGCAGGCGCCGACGTCATCACCGTCCCGGCCGGCACGTATAGCTTCGCCATCGCCGGCGCGAACGAGGACGCCGCGGCCACGGGCGACCTGGACATCACCGCGGACCTGACCATCAACGGCGCCGGCGCCACCACGACCATCATCGACGGCAATGGCCTCGACCGAATCTTCGACATCCTCGGTGGCACGGTCACGATCAACGACCTCACGGTCCGAAACGGTGACGGGGGTAGCAACGGCGGCGGCGGGATCGCCGTCTGTGATCGAACCTTTGCCGCCCAGCCAACCCTTCACCTCAACAACAGCATCGTCGAAGCGAACATCACGGGGGGTCGTGGCGGCGGGATCGCCGTGTGTGAAAACGGGCATCTCGTGCTGAACGATAGTGTCGTCCGCAACAACATCGCCACTTCTGACGGCGGCGGCATCGAACAACACATTTCCCCTTCCACCGTCACCATCACCAACAGCACCATCAGCGGCAATAGATCGAATCTGGCTGGCGGCGGCGTCTCAAGCTTCTCCGACCTCACCATCACCAACAGCACCATCAGCGGCAACTTCGGTCAGGGGAGCAGCGGTGGAATTCTCCACACTTCCGGGACCTTCACCCTGACCAACAGCACCGTCAGTGGCAACCGCAGCGAGGGCGGCGGCGGCGGGTTGGATCTGGCCGCTTCCGGCGGTATCGCGAACCTGAACAACGTCACGATCACCAACAACACGGCCGACGTGGACGCAGATGGAACCGAGGGCATTGGCCTCGCGACCGCCCAGGGCGGGGGCGTGCATCAACGGGGGTCCGGCACCGTTAACTTCAAGAACACCATCATCGCCGGCAACGTCGTCACCGGCAACGTCGATCCCCCGGCCCCTGACTGCGTCGGCACCTTGACCTCCCAGGGCTACAACCTCATCGGCGACACCACGGGCTGCACCATCGTCGGCGACACCACGGGCAACATCATCGGTGTAGCGCCCCTGCTGGCCCCCCTGGCCCTTAATGCACCGGGAACCACCCAGACCCACGCTCTCACGGGCACCAGCCCGGCTATTGACGCCGGCAATCCTGGCACTTGCGAAGCCACTGACCAGCGTGGGGTCTCGCGGCCTCAGGCCGCGGTCTGCGACATTGGCGCCTTCGAGTTGGCAGCTTTGTCCGACTCCGACGGTGATGGTGTGCCGGACAATCTGGATCAGTGCCAGAATTCCAACCTGAGCGCCACGGTTGTCATTGGAAGTTGCAATTCCGGAGTCTCCAACACACTATTCTCAAATGGTTGTAGCGTCTCCGACCTGATCGCGGGATGCGCTGTGGGGGCTACCAACCATGGCAAGTTCGTGAGTTGCGTTGCCCACCTTACCAACGACCTGAAGGGCGCCGGAACCATCACCGGCGGACAGAAAGGGGCGATCCAGAGCTGCGCGGCTCGTGCATCCATCCCCTAGGTGACAGTCGGGCATCTCTGTTGCCGGTAATGTGTAGGCGAATGTCCTAGCGGCGCTCCACGGTGACAGGAGCGGTAGCCTGTGGCACTGCCTCTCAAGTACACGCCGGCCCTTTTCGGGGCATGTAGTATGCTTTTCTTTCAGGGAGGCCGCGGCTTGTGGCGAACCGCAAGCCACACGTTTTCGGGGAACGAGCAGATCGTCTGCATGGGTCGCGTAAGCCCTTCGGTTCACCCTCTCATCGAGGACGCCTATCGCCAAAAGGCGAACAGCGAGAAGCGACAGCGGAAGTTCTGGAAGTAACGAGCCCAACAGAGTCGCGCGCTCAGGCGAGTAAGCCCGCCTGGCGAGGGGTCAGCTTACGGCTCTGTTGGGCCGCTACAAAGAGAGCCACAATTTGCCGCAGTACAATTCAAGTACCCCACCAAATCCGGACGGGTGACCGCTCCAGGGAAACCCGGCGATGACCTTGCTCCTGGTACCCTGAACAGCATTCTGAAGCAATCCAGCCTCCGAAGGTGAGGACCTTATGCGTTATGCGGTAGTAATTGAGAAGGCTGAAAACAATTACTCGGCTTATGTGCCCGATCTTCCTGGGTGTGGGGCCACGGGTGCCACGGTTGAAAAAATAGGTGAAAAAATAGGAAAAAATAGAAAAAATAAGAACAATAGGGACAGACACTATTATCGTGACGATTCGTGGTGTTTACGGTCATGATCGTGCATGCCACGGATTACCCGAACCGTTGCATCCGGCCACCCGTATCATGTGACGCAACGAGGGAATGATCACCAGACGGTCTTTCGGAACGACAGCGATTCGGAGGCACACGATGACAGAGCGGCCACTGCAAAGAGACGGGTTCATCTGGGGGATGCGCAGGAAACTGGACGAGTAATACACGTGTTGCGGAGGGGAAGACCAAGAAAGGATTTCAATAAATAGTGTCTGTCCCTATATCCGGGTGAGGAAGAATGCCGCATGCTCGCGACAGAAACGTGTAGGAAGGCCCACTCTTGAAGCTCGAAGACCTCCAACCCGACGCCGCTGTCCGTGGCATCCTGCCCGACGCGGCGGTCACCGTCGTCAGCGTGGAGTGGCACGGCTCTGACGCTCTGACTATCGTGTATCGCGGGCCGAACGGCCGCGTGGCGGACGAGATCCTCTACCGGCACGACGAGCCGCGTCTCGATATCGTCCAGGCCGGGCGGCCATGGAGCTTCGACGGCGACGGCGCGCTCTATCGCCTTGTCGCCGAAGCGCACCGCATTCGCCTCGCACACCTCTTCGATCCAGTCCTCGCGGTGCACACCTCGCTGGTTGATCCCCTGCCGCACCAGATCACGGCGGTCTACGAGGCCATGCTGCCGCGCCAGCCGCTGCGATTCCTCCTCGCCGACGATCCTGGCGCAGGCAAGACCATCATGGCCGGGCTGCTCATCAAGGAGCTGATCGCTCGCGGCGATCTCCGGCGCTGCCTCATCGTCTGCCCCGGCAGCCTTGCCGAGCAGTGGCAGGACGAACTGCACCGGCGCTTCCACTTGCCTTTCGAGATCATGACCAACGACAAGTTCGAGGCCGCCCGCACCGGCAACTGGTTCCTCGAGAACGATCTCACCATCGCGCGCCTCGACAAGCTGTCCCGCAACGAGGACGTGCAGCAGAAGCTCAGCGCCCCGGACTGTCGCTACGACCTCATCGTCTGTGATGAGGCGCACAAGCTCTCCGCCACCTTCTTCGGCGGCGAGGTCAAGTACACGAAGCGCTACCGGCTCGGCCAGCTTCTCTCGGGCCTCACGCGCCACTTCCTGCTGATGACCGCCACGCCGCATAACGGCAAGGAAGAGGACTTCCAGCTCTTCCTTGCGCTGCTCGACGGCGACCGCTTCGAGGGCAAGTTCCGCGACGGCGTACACCAAGTCGAAGTCTCCGACCTGATGCGCCGCATGGTGAAGGAGAACCTGCTCAAGTTCGACGGCCGGCCGCTCTTCCCCGAGCGCATCGCCTACACGGTGCCCTACAAGCTGTCCGACGCCGAGGCGCGGCTCTACAAAGAAGTCACCGACTACGTGCGCGAGGAGTTCAACCGCGCCGAGGCGCTCCAGAACGACAGGCGGGCGGGCACGGTCGGTTTCGCGCTCACCATCCTGCAGCGACGCTTGGCCTCCTCACCCGAGGCGATCTACCAGTCGCTACGTCGTCGACGCGAGCGCTTGGAGAAGCGTCTGCGCGAGCTGGAACTCCTGCAGCGCGGCATTGCGGCTCCCGCGCTTGCATTGGCAAGCCCCGTGCTCGACGCCGACGACGTCGAGGATCTCGAAGAGGCTCCCGAGAACGAGGTCGAGGCCGCCGAGGAAGAGATCCTCGACCAAGCCACGGCCGCCGCGACGCTCGCCGAGCTGAAGATCGAGATCGCCACGCTCGCCCGCCTCGAGGCGCTCTCCGCCGAGGTCCGCCGCAGCGGCCAGGACACCAAATGGCGCGAACTCTCGCACCTGCTGGGCGAGATCTTCACTCCGACGGGGCTGGGCGGCCGGGTCGGTGAGACTACCGTGCCCTACGGCGCCGGTCAGATTCCGAAGCCCGTCCCTTCACCGCGCCAGAAGCTCGTCCTCTTCACCGAACACCGCGACACGCTCAGTTACCTCGAGCGCCAGATCGGCTCGCTGCTCGGCCGCCCACAGGCGGTTGTGCTGATCCACGGCGGCATGGGTCGCGAGGAGCGGCGCAAGGCGCAGACGAGCTTCCTGCACGATCCCACCGTGCAGGTACTGCTCGCCACCGACGCCGCCGGCGAAGGCATCAACCTGCAGCGCGCGCACCTGATGGTGAACTACGACCTGCCCTGGAACCCGAACCGCCTGGAGCAGCGCTTCGGCCGCATCCACCGCATCGGCCAGACCGAGGTTTGCCACCTGTGGAATCTGGTGGCCGAGGAGACGCGGGAGGGCGACGTCTATCGCCGCCTGCTGGAGAAGCTCGAGGAGGCGCGCCAGGCCCTCGGCGGCCAGGTCTTCGACGTACTCGGCAAGCTCCAGTTCGACGGCCGGCCGCTCCGCGACCTCCTGATCGAAGCCATCCGCTACGGCGACCAGCCCGAGGTGCGCGCGCGCCTGACCCGCGCCATCGAACACGGCGTGGATCGACCGCACCTCGAGGGCCTGATCGAGGACCGGGCGCTCGCCCACGACGTGATGGATTCGAGTCGCGTGGCGCGCGTGCGTGAAGCGATGGAGCGCGCCGAGGCGCGCCGCCTGCAGCCGCACTACATCGAGTCGTTCTTCCTCGAGGCCTTCAAGCGCCTGGGCGGCACCGTTCGCCAGCGCGAGCCGCGCCGCTACGAGATCACCCACGTGCCGGCCCCGGTACGCAACCGCGACCGCCAGATCGGCACGGGCGATCCGGTGCTCGCGCGCTACGAGCGCATCACCTTCGAAAAGGAGCTGATCGCGCCCCAGGGTCAGCCGCTCGCCGCCTTCGTCTGTCCCGGCCACCCGCTGCTCGACGCCGCCCTCGACCTCACGCTCGAGCGCCACCGCGATCTCCTGAAGCGCGGCACGGTGCTGGTGGACGAGCGCGACCTCGGCACGAGCCCCCGCGTGCTCTTCACCCTCGAGCACGCCATCCAGGACGCGAGTCTGCTACCGTCGGGTGAGCGCCGCACCATCTCGCGGCGCATGCTTTACGTCGAGATGGACGCCGAGGGCCACACGCGCCATCTGAGCTACGCCCCCTACCTCGACTACCGTCCGCTCGTCGAGGGTGAACCATCAGTGGCCGACTTGCTCGCGCGGCCCGAGTGCGCCTGGATCACGCGCGCCCTGGAGCAACAGGCGCAGAGCCATGCCATCGCGCAGGTCGTGCCCGAGCACATCACCGAGGTGCGCGGCCGGCGGCTGACGTGGATCGAGAAAACCCGCGCCGCCGTGAAGGATCGCCTCACCAAGGAGATCACCTACTGGGACCACCGCGCCGAGCAGCTCAAGCTGCAGGAGCAGGCGGGGAGGGCTGGGGCCCGGCTCAACTCGCAGGAGGCCCGCCGCCGAGCCGATGATCTGCAGGCACGGCTTCAGCGCCGCCTCGCCGAGCTGGACCGCGAGGCCCAGGTCTCGGCGCTGCCGCCGGTGGTGCTGGGTGGGCTGACGGTGGTTCCGCTGGGACTCGTCGCCGCGATGACCGGTCGCACGCTGCCCGCGCATCCCGTTGACACCCAGGCGTCGGCGGCCCGCGCTCGCGCCGTCGTGATGCAAGCGGAGCGCGCCTTGGGCTTTGACCCTACCGACCGCGAGTTCGAGAAACTCGGCTACGACATCGAGAGCCGCGTCCCCGGCACCGGCAAGCTACGATTCCTCGAGGTCAAGGGGCGCGTGACCGGCGCGGCAACGGTCACCGTGACGAAGAACGAGATCCTGTACTCGCTCAACAAGCCAGACGACTTCATCCTGGCGATCGTCGAGTTCCGCGACGACGACACCCACCGCGTCCACTACGTCAGACGGCCCTTCCAGCGCGAGCCGGACTTCGGCGTGACCAGCGTGAACTACGACTTCGCCGAGCTGCTGGCGCGGGCAGGGGTGCCAAAATGACGATTTCACCCCAACAGTTAGCAGACTGGCTGAACGCCAAAGAGGACGAGCATCTCGAGTTCAAGGAAGCGAAGAGCAACTTCCATTTCGAGAAGCTCGTGAAATATTGCGCTGCCCTGGCGAACGAGGGCGGTGGTTCCATTGTGCTGGGCGTGACCGACTCTCGTCCCCACCGAGTCGTTGGCAGCCTGGCGTTCGCCGATATCGAGCGAACCAAGGCCGGACTGGTCGAGAAGCTCCGTCTCCGCATCGATGCCGATGAAATCATGCGTCCTGACGGTCGGGTGCTGATCTTCACTGCGCCCGCGCGCCCGATAGGAGTTCCCATCCCGGTCGAAGGTGCGTACTGGATGCGTGCCGGCGAAGATCTGACTCCGATGACGCCGGACATGCTGCGGCGCATCTTCGAGGAGTCCGGCCCCGACTTCTCCGCAGAGATTTGCCCCAAGGCCACGGTGGCCGATTTGGACCCCGCCGCGATTGAAGATTTTCGGAATCGCTGGCAAGAGGAATCGGGCAGCGACGCGCTGCTGACTGCTTCACCCGAGCAGTTGCTTGAAGACGCGGACCTCATCTCGTCCGACGGTGTCACCTACGCCGCTCTGATTCTGCTCGGCAAAGCCAAATCGCTCAGCAAGCATCTGGCTCAGGCGGAAGTGATCTTCGAGTATCGATCCTCAGAAGCACCGGGGCCAGCCAATCAACGAGACGAGTATCGGCAAGGCTTTCTCACGTTCTTCGACAGGCTCTGGCAGACGATCAACCTGCGAAATGACAAGCAGCACTACCAGGAAGGCTTCGTCATGCACCACATCGACACCTTCCGGGAAGGTTCGGTGCGAGAGGCTATTCTGAATGCAGTCAGTCACCGGGATTACCGTCATTCCGGTTCAGTATTCCTCCGGCAGTACCCGCGTCGCCTGGAGATAGTCAGCCCCGGCGGACTGCCGAGCGGCATCACCCCCGAGAACATTATTGACAAACAATTCCCGCGCAACCGCCGGATTGCGGAATCGCTGCTTCGCTGCGGTCTCGTCGAACGCTCCGGCCAGGGGGCCAACCGGATGCTGGTTGAATCTGTTCGTGACAGCAAGCTGCTGCCGGACTACTCGCGATCCGACGAACACGAAGTGTTCCTACGCCTGCACGGCGAGGTGCAGGATACGAGGTTCGTCCGGTTTCTGCCGCAAGCTGAGTCCCAGCGTTCGACACCATTCTCGTCTCACGAATTCCTGGCCCTCGATCTGGTTCGACAAGGTGCGGCTTTACCTGCGGGATTGCGGGAAGTCGGGCAGACTCTTAGGAAGGCCGGACTGATCGAATCCCAGGGGCACGGACGCGGCAGCCACTTCGTGCTCAATCCCGAACTCTACGACACGTCTCGGCAACCGCAGCGTGGGGGTCGCGACGCGGTCAAAGCGACGATCTTGAAGTACATCGAAGGACACCGCGCCGAAGGGAGCACCATGGGCGAACTACTCGAGCAGTTCCCGTCCCTTTCACGAGACCAGACGAAGGCTTTGCTGAAGGATTTGAAAGCCGAGGGCAAGGTCCACACAGTCGGTCGCACTAAGAGTGGGCGCTGGCATCCGAGGAAGGCATCGGAATGACGCCAATCCCCGGTCCTAAGACCCAAATCCGACTCATTCCAAACCTAATTCACGACTTGGCTAGCCGTAATTCTCGGCGCCTACATTCAATTAAAACAATAGGTTGCGCTGAGATGACCTGTTTCCTAGGGATTGCCCAAAAGACGCTATTACGACCCAATTCCGCAGCCGAAAGTGAATCTGACGAATGAGCGCACCCGGCCGCAAGAAACTCATCGAAGTTGCCCTGCCGCTCGAGGCAATTAACAAGGAAGCCCTGCGTCGAAAGCAGAAGGCCCCCAAGGGCTGGCCGGCTTCTTTTCACAAGTGGTGGTCGCAGAAGCCCTTGGCAGCGGCCAGAGCAGTCATCTTCGCGCAGATGGTCGACGACCCGTCCGCAGACCCCGATTTGTTCCCAACTGAGAGGAAGCAGGAGAAAGAGCGGCAGCGCCTGTTCAGGATCATCGAGGAGTTGGTGCAGTGGGACAACACTAACAAAGAGCCAGTGTTGCAGGCGGCGCGCGACGAGATTTGGCAGAGTTGGCGGCGTGCCTGCGCTGAGAATGCCGATCACCCCAGGGCGAAGGACCTCTTCGATCGCAACAGGTTGCCGTCGTTCCTTGATCCCTTTGCCGGAAGCGGGAGCCTGCCACTTTCGGCGCAGTGGCTTGGCTTGGAGAGTCATGCGAGCGACCTAAACCCGGTGGCGGTGCTGATCAACAAGGCGATGATCGAGATTCCGCCCAAGTTCGCTGGTAAGCCGCCGGTGAACCCTGAGGCGCGCAAGAATAAGGACCTCATCGCCCGGGAGTGGAACGGCGCGCAGGGCCTCGCCGAGGACGTCCGCTACTACGGCCAGTGGATGCGCGACGAGGCCGAGAAGCGCATTGGCTATCTCTACCCGAAGGTCGAGGTCACCGCCGAGATGGTGAAGGTGCGGCCAGACCTGAAGCAGTACGCGGGTCAGAAACTCACCGTGACAGCCTGGCTGTGGGCACGCACGGTGAAGAGCCCGAACCCGGCCTTTGCAAGCGTCGAAGTGCCCCTTGCCTCTACATTTGTTTTCTCCAACAAAGCGGGCAAGCAGGTCTGGATCGAGCCGGTGATCGAGAACGGCGGCTACCACTTCATGGTGAAGGTCGGCAAGCCGAAGGATGCCGAAGCGCCGAAGCTCGGCACCTCCGCTGGCAAGCGGGGCGCTTTCCGTTGCCTGATGTCGGGAGTCCCCGTCACATACGACTACATCCGGGACGAGGGCACGGCCGGGCGAATGGGCGCGCGGCTGATGGCGATCGTGGCAAAGGGCCAGCGCGGGCGGGTGTACCTGCCGCCGACCGCAGAGGCGGAGTCAGTTGCGCGCAGCGCGAAACCGGAGTGGAGACCGGACGTCGCGTTGCCCGTCAATCCACGCGACTTCAAGACACCGAACTATGGTCTGATGACGTTTGCCGATCTCTTCACCCCCCGCCAGCTCGTGTCGCTGACGACCTTCTCCGAGCTGACGCAGAATGCGCACGAGCGGGTGATGCGCGACGCTCTTGAAGCCGGCATGGCCGACGACGGCAAACCGCTACGCGACGGCGGAACCGGCGCCCAAGCGTATACGGATGCATTGGTGGTGTATCTATCCTGTGTAGTTGATCGCATGGCGTATTACGGCTCGAGCTTGAGCACATGGCTTCCGAAGGACAACGCGCTGCGCGATTGTATGCCACGCCAGGCGCTAGCAATGTCGTGGGAGTTCGCAGAAGGAAATCCGCTCGGTGAATCGAGCGGTGACGTGACGACGTGCATCGGCGCGGTCAGCAACTATCTTGACCGAGCGACACCTCACGCCAGAGCTTTTGCGGTGCAAGGGGTGGCCCAAACGCTAGAACAAGGCACTCGCAAGAGTGTGATTAGTACGGACCCGCCCTACTATGACAACATCGGCTACGCCGACCTGTCGGACTTCTTCTATGTCTGGCTGCGCCGCTCGCTGCGTCCCGTCTTCCCCGACCTTTTCGCGACGCTCGCCGTGCCCAAGGCCGAGGAACTGGTGGCGACGCCCTACCGCCACGGCAGCAAGGAGAAGGCCGAGTCCTTCTTTCTCGACGGCATGACGCAGGCAATGCACCGCATCGCCGAGCAAGCCAACCCAGCTTTCCCGGTGACCATCTATTACGCGTTCAAGCAGTCAGAGACCGAGAGTAACGCGGGAACGTCCAGTACCGGCTGGGAAACCTTCCTTGGAGCGATGATCGGCGCCGGCTTGTCGATTACAGGAACATGGCCGCTGCGCACAGAAGGGGCGGGGCGCCTTCTGGCAAACGACACTAACGCCCTCGCCTCCAGCATCGTCCTCGTCTGCCGCCGACGCGCGGCCGACGCGCCCACCGCCACGCGCCGCGAGTTTGTCACCGCGCTAAAGGCCGAGCTGCCCGCGGCGCTCGCCAATCTCCAGCGCGGTAACATCGCGCCGGTGGACCTGGCGCAGGCGGCGATCGGCCCGGGCATGGCGGTCTACACCCGCTACGCCAGGGTGCTCGACGCCGAAGGCAAGCCGCTCAGCGTGCGCGAGGCGCTGGCGCTCATCAACCAGACCCTCGACGAGGCGCTGGCCGAGCAGGAGGGCGACTTCGACGCCGACAGCCGCTGGGCGCTGACCTGGTTCGAGCAGTCGGGCTTCGCCGAGGGCGAGTACGGCGTGGCCGAGCAGCTCAGCAAGTCCAAGAATACGAGCGTTGCCGGCATGGTCGAGGCCGGCATCCTCGAATCGAAGCGCGGCAAGGTGCGACTGCTCCGGCCCGAGGAGCTACCCGCCGACTGGGACCCGACGACCGATCCACGCCTCACCGCCTGGGAGATGGTGCATCAATTGATTCGCGTGCTTGGAAGTGGCGGCGAAGGCGCGGCGGCAGCGCTCGTCGCCAAGCTCGGCGCCAAGGCCGAGATCGCCCGCGAGCTGGCCTATCGGCTCTACACCGTCTGCGAGCGCAAGAAGCGCGCGGCCGATGCGCTCGCCTACAACGGCCTCGTCCAGAGCTGGCCCGAGATCGCCCGTCTCGCCCGCGAGGACGGTAAACCGAAAGCGCCGGAGCAAGGCGAATTGCTATGAGTTTCGACCCCCTTCAACCCCTCAACGTCTATCTGAACGTACAGCTTTATGAACTGCTCGCGAGGTGATATGGCGAAATTCGGGCCAGAATTGGACACGTTCCGGGGACATGTCCAAGACTTGGACACGTCCGTAGCACGTGTCCGAGATCGGGAGTCATCCCCTCTCCCGGAAACGGAGTAATGTATGGCCATCACCAATCAGGAACGCGTCGGCAAGGCGATGGAACTGCTCCGCGCGGGGCTCGCCCCCTTCGTCGAGCGCGAGTTCAAGAGCCTACACCAGACCGAGGCCGCCGAGGCCGCGCGCCGCTACTTCGGCGACGATCGGACGGTCGGCAGGAAGCCGGTCGCTGAGTGGGACGTCGCGGCGCTGCTCAAGCTGATGTCGGAGGCGTGGAACGACGTCTTCGGCCGGACGCTCGGCCGTGCCGAGCGCTCGCTGGTACAGGAGCTGCGCGACT
>Ga0082335_1006385_pt1 | contig 15234 bp, 12 predicted proteins | sample Subgrocontami58m_FD_72375 | JGI IMG/M metagenome (GOLD analysis project Ga0082335, IMG submission 72375) | Subsurface groundwater microbial communities from S. Glens Falls, New York, USA - GMW37 contaminated, 5.8 m (SPADES assembly) (version 2) ...
GGAAGTATGAACCCGCCGAAGGCATTGCCCGTTATTTGTGCGGCACGCAAGCGGTGTTGAGCATGAGCGCGTTGGAATGCGGCATAGATATGATGCTTGAAGCCGACATCAATTTAATTCGTGCCAAGTCATTGGCGATGACCGATTTGTTCATTGCGTTAATTGAACAGCGATGCGCCGGACATGATTTAAAATTGGTCACACCGCGCGATCACGCGATGCGCGGCAGCCAAGTGTGTCTCAGCAATCCCAATGGCTATCCCATGATGCAAGCGTTGATCGCCAAAAACGTAATCGGCGATTTCCGCGCCCCCGATATTTTGCGTTTCGGCTTCACGCCGTTGTATCTGCGTTACGTGGATGTATGGGATGCGGTAGATCGTTTCGTGGAAATTCTGGAAACACGATTGTGGGATCGTGATGAATATAAACAGAAGGCGAAGGTTACGTAGCGGATGGCAGATGGCTTATAGCGTATTGCGTATCGCGTATCTTTGCTAGCCGTCATTGCGAGGAGCGTTTTTCGCGACGAAGCAATCTCCAAGCGTGACCGAGATTGCTTCGCGGAGAACGCTCGCAATGACGGTGATACGCAATTCGCAATACGAAATACGTTTTAACTATGACTCAAACTTACGGCGCAAAACTCGATTTCAGCAACGATATGAGCTATGGCGACTATCTTGCCCTCGACTCGATTCTTACCGCGCAGCATCCGCTCTCTAAAGATCACAACGAGATGCTGTTCATCATCATGCACCAGACGAGCGAGTTGTGGATGAAGTTGATGCTGCACGAACTCGGCGCGGCGCGTGAGCATGTAAAGCGCGACGAACTGCCGCCTGTGTTCAAGATGACGGCGCGTGTCACGCGCATTATGGAACAGTTGGCGAAGTCTTGGGATGTGCTCTCGACGATGACGCCCAGCGAGTATAGCCAGTTTCGCCCAAGCCTTGGCAATTCGTCAGGGTTTCAATCGTATCAGTATCGGATGATCGAATTTGTGTTGGGCAACAAAAATGAAGTGATGACGCGCCCGCATAAACACCGTGACGATCTCTACGAGTTGATCTTGAAAGAATTAAACGCTCCGTCACTTTACGATGAATCGCTTCGGCTTTTGGCGCGGCGTGGGTTAGCGATTCCGGCAGAAGTGTTGGAACGCGATTGGGCGCAAGCCTATCAATATAACGAGGGCGTGGAGCGAGCGTGGCTTGCCGTGTATCGTGATCCCGAACATCATTGGGATTTATATGAGCTGGCTGAAGAGTTGATGGACGTGGAAGATATTTTTCGGCAGTGGCGTTTCCGCCATGTCACCACTGTCGAGCGCATCATCGGCTTCAAGACCGGCACGGGCGGCACGGCAGGCGTTGCTTATCTCCGCAAGATGCTGGACGTGCAATTGTTTCCCGAGCTGTGGAGGGTAAGGACTGATTTGTAAGAGATGAATTACGAAGGATGAGGAAGTGTCACGATGAAGGTGTTGCCGTCGGCGCGCACCTGCAAGGTGATGTCGCCGCCCAAGGCGCGCGCGGCGTGGCGCGCCACTGCCAACCCCAGCCCCAATCCTTCGTAACGCCGCGTCAGATAATTCTCGATCTGCCGGAAATCGTCGAAGATAAGATCGCGCTTTTCGGGCGGGATCGGCGCGGCGGTGTCGCTGATCGAAAGCGTGACGGCCTCCCCTGCGGAAGCCGCCACAACCGCGACACGTCCGCCTTGAGGCGAGAATTTGATAGCGTTGGAGAGAAGGTTGCGAGAGATGACGATCAAACTTTCGCTGTCGTATTTAATTGCGGCGACATCCGGCGGAATTTCGATCACCGGTTTGATAGATTTGGAATCAAACGCGGGTTTCAAAAGCGTGAAGACTTGAATGAGGCTTTCGCGCAGAGTGAAGAGATCGGATAGTTTTATCGAATCGTTTTGTTGCACGCGCGCGAAATCAGTCAGCTCTTGCACAATGCGTATGAGCTGCGCCGAATGTTTTTTGGCGATCACAAAATACTCCTTCGCTTCCGTTATGTCGCTTCCATCTTCTATCAGCGACAGCCCTAGATCAAGATAGCCATTGAGCAGACCGACGGGCGCGCGCAGTTCGTGGCTCACCAGCGCGACGAATGTTGCTTTGAGTTCGTCGAGCTCGCGCAATCGAGAGTTGATCGTTTCGAGATCGGTGGGCGAAGTTGGAGAGAGGTTGGTCGTCATTTTAAATTTTCGGGTAGGGGCGACCCTTGCGGTTGCCCGATTGGGCAAGGGCAGGCACAGCCCGCGAAAAGCACGCGAGCCTTGCCCTTACGTTGTGGCGCAGAGTGTACGCTAAAGCATCAAAGATGAAAAGTGGGTAAAATGTAAATCCTTGCGAAGAGGAGAAATTTTCTATGACCCAATACATTGGCGCCGTTGATCAAGGCACGACCAGCACCCGTTTCATGATCTTCGATCACGCGGGCAAAGTGATCGCCGTTGACCAAAAAGAACACCAACAAATTTACCCCAAGCCCGGTTGGGTGGAACATGATCCGATCGAGATATGGATGCGGACTCAAGAAGTGATGGCGGGCGCATTAAGGAAAGCAAACCTCACCGCCAAAAATTTAGCCGCCATCGGTGTGACCAACCAACGCGAGACAACTGTGATGTGGGATCGCGCGACGGGCAAACCGATCACCAACGCCATTGTGTGGCAAGATACGCGCACCGCAGAAATTTGCAGCAAGCTGGCGAAGCAGGGCGGGCAGAATCGTTTCCGCAAAAAAGTTGGATTGCCACTTGCTACTTATTTTTCGGGACCGAAAATTAAATGGATTCTTGACAATGTCGAAGGCGCAAAGGCAAAAGCGAAGAACGGCGAGATTCTTTTTGGCAACATAGATACGTGGTTGATCTGGAATTTAACTGGCGGTGTTCACGTCACCGACGTGACCAACGCCAGCCGCACGATGTTGATGAATCTCAAGACGCTCGATTGGGACGAATCGATTCTTAAAGTGATGGGCGTGCCGCGCGCCATGCTGCCGCAGATTCGATCATCGGCGGAAGTGTATGGTAAAGCGACAGGCGCGGTTGACGGCATCCCCGTTGCCGGTGATTTGGGTGATCAGCAAGCCGCGCTTTTCGGTCAAACATGTTTCAACGTCGGCGAAGCTAAGAACACGTACGGCACGGGCTGCTTTATGTTGTTGAACACCGGCACGAAACCCGTTCAATCTAAAAATGGTTTGTTGACCACGCTCGGTTATAAAATTGGAAATGCCAAAGCGGTCTACGCGCTGGAAGGTTCGATTGCGGTCACTGGCGCGCTGGTTCAATGGCTGCGCGATAATTTAAACTTGATTGAACGATCATCCGATGTGGAAGTATTGGCAAACGGTGCCGCCGACAACGGCGGCATTTACTTTGTGCCTGCCTTCAGCGGATTGTATGCGCCGTATTGGAAAGATAACGCGCGCGGAGTCATCGTGGGCATGACTCGTTACGTGAATAAGAGCCACATCGCGCGGGCGACTCTCGAAGCGACTGCCTATCAAACGCGCGAAGTGTTGGACGCCATGAATAAAGATTCGGGCGTAAAGTTGAAAGCGTTGAAGGTGGATGGCGGCATGGTGCATAACGAACTGCTGATGCAATTTCAAAGTGATGTGTTGGGCGTGCCGGTGATCCGCCCCACCGTTGCCGAGACCACCGCGCTCGGCGCGGCGTATGCCGCCGGACTCGCCGTTGGCTTTTGGAATCGCATTGACGATCTGCGCGCCAACTGGGGCAAGGATAAAGAATGGACGCCGACGATGCCCGCCAAGAAGCGCGAGATGTTGTATAAAGGTTGGAAGAAGGCAGTGACGAAGAGTTTTGATTGGGTGGAGTAGAAAAACAAAATCCCAAATCCCAAATTCCAAAATCCCAAGTGGGAAAACTTTGAAGGTGCAAAGGGTGCGAAGGCTTTAAATCTTGTTGTCTTTGCGATCTCCGCGAACTCTGCGGTAAATTTTTTTAGTGGCTGATTTTTTTAGTTGGGGGTGCAGGAGAAACAATGAGTAACGAAAAAGAAATTTCTTTCGCCGAGATGGGCTTGAGCGAAAAATTATTGCAAGCGATCAACACCGTGGGCTACGAAATCCCCACGCCGATTCAACAGAAAACGATTCCCCTTTTGCTGCAAGGCAAAGATGTGATCGGGCAGGCGCAAACCGGCACGGGCAAGACGGCGGCATTTGTCTTTCCGATTTTAGAAAGACTCGATCTCGATCTAAACGAGACGCAGGCACTCATCCTTACGCCCACGCGCGAACTCGCCATTCAAGTTGCCGAAGCCGTATTCACTTATTCTAAAAATATCGGGCGCGTTCACGTCTTGCCGATCTATGGCGGCGACTCGATTCAAAAACAACTGCGCCGACTCAAGAGCGGCATTCACATCGTGGTCGGCACGCCGGGGCGCATCATGGATCATTTGCGGCGCGGCACGCTCGACTTCTCATCTGTCAAAATGGTCGTATTAGATGAAGCCGACGAAATGCTGCGGATGGGATTCATCGAAGATGTGGAATGGATTCTGTCGCAAGCGACGGGGTCGCCGCAAACCGCGCTATTCTCTGCCACCATGCCCATCGAGATTCGCCGCATCGCCAATAAATATCTGCGTAAACCTGTCACCGTCGAGATCGAGCATAAGACCCGCACTGTTGCCGCCACAGATCAACGCTATATCAACGTCTCTGAAAAACAGAAATTGGATGCGTTGACTCACTTGCTCGAGACTGAATTGGGAGAGGGCGAAGCGACCCTGATCTTCACCCGAACCAAAATCGGCGCGGCGGAACTTTCGGAGAAGTTGCAAGCGCGTGGTCACGCGGCTGAAGCCATGCACGGCGATATGGATCAATCGCAGCGCGAAAGCGTCATCCGCCGTTTGCGCGCCGGGCAGGTAGAGGTCGTCGTTGCCACCGATGTCGCCGCGCGCGGACTCGATGTGGAGCATATCAGCCACGTCATCAACTACGACATCCCCAACGACACCGAGTCGTACGTGCATCGCATCGGGCGCACGGGCAGGGCCGGGCGAGCGGGCAAATCAATTCTATTTGTCACCCCGCGCGAAGTGCGAATGATGAAAAACATCGAGCGCTACACCGGGCAAAAAATGACCACCATGCGCGTGCCGACTCAAGCCGATGTGGCGGCGCGGCGGATGGCGCTCTTTAAAGAACGCATTCTCAAAACGGTTGCCGAAGAAGAACTTGATCTCTATCTGGCGCTGGTTGAAGAGCTGGTAGAAGAGAGTGGACACGAAATGGTGGAGATCGCCGCCGCCGTTGCCTTGTTAGCACGCCAAGACAAACCGTTGGAAGCAGTGGCGGTTGAACCTGAACCACAAAATTTGATGTCTGCCGAAGAAGGTATGGTGCGTTTGTTCATTGATGTGGGACGTGATCATGGTGTGCGTCCGAATGACATCGTCGGCGCGATTGCCAACGAAGCGAACATTCCGGGTAAATCCATTGGCGCGATAGATATCTACGATCAGTTTACGTTTGTGGACGTGCCAACGGAATACAAAGCGCAAGTGTTGGAGCATATGAGTCACGCCAGCATTCGCAGTCACGCTACGCGCGTGCGCTTGGCGACTATGCAAGATGAGGCTTATCCTAAAGCTGTCAAGAAGATATACGGCGACAGCAAAAAACCTTTTGGCAAAAAGCCTTTTGATAAAGGCGCGAAGAAACCGTTTCGTGCTGACGGCAAAAAAGATTACAAGGGCGATTTTAAGAAGAAGAAAAAGTTTGGGAAGTAAGGTAGATATACAGGTGACAGTCACTTTCAAAGTGACTGTCACCTTATTTCCATGCTCGCCCACGCCCTTTCCTCCCGCTCCCCTCTCCTCGATCCCAACCACGAATCCGCCCTTCGCCTCTTCAACGGTTTCCTTGAAGGTGATCCTAATCTCGTCATTGACCTCTACGGACGCACCGCCGTTTTACATAATTACGCCGACAACCCCAGTGATGCGCCGATTAACGACGCGAAGGATTTTTTGCTCTCGCAACTCGATTGGTTGAAGGCGATCATCGTCAAAACGCGCAATGCTAAAACGCAAAACGAAAAGCGCGGCGTGATTGTCTACGGCGACGAGATAGATCGATCCATCCGCGAACACGGTGTGTGCTATGCGATTGATCTGACGATGAATCAAGCCGCGAGCTTTTATCTCGATACGCGCAACGTGCGCGAGTGGGCGATCCAAAACCTGAAAGATAAAACCGTCCTCAATACATTTGCTTATACGGGGAGCTTGGGCGTGGCGGCGATGAAGGGTGGGGCGAGTCGAGTCGTTCACCTTGATCTAAACCGCAAGTTTCTCAACATTGCCAAAGAGTCGTACACCCTCAACAGTTTCCCCATTCGCAAAGAAGATTTCATCGCCGGAGATTTTTATCCGCAGGTAAGCCGCCTTAAACGCGAAGGCGCGCGGTTCGATTGCGTCTTTCTCGATCCGCCATTTTTTTCCACGACGGGCAAAGGCAAAGTTGATCTCAATAACCAGAGTCATCGCCTAATTAACAAAGTGCGCCCGTTGATTAACGATGGCGGCTATTTGGTAGCGATTAACAATGCGTTGTTCGTGAGCGGGGCGGAGTACATGAGGACGATTGAAGAATTGTGTGCCGACGGGTATCTTTCAGTTGAGGAATTAATTCCGGTGCCGCAAGATTGCGTGGGCTACAACGTGACACGCTCTTTGCCTGTAGACCCTGCGCCGTTCAATCACTCGACGAAGATTGTGGTGTTGAGGGTAAGACGGAAATTAAAGTGAACTGGGTTAAAGAGGATTATCAATCATTCATGAACGCCCGTGCCGTTGTCCCATCTGTGCAGTACCGAATCACATTTCTCGCCATGCTCGATGACTTCGATCAGAACGCTCCCCACAACACAAAGTTGTATGCGCCAGCCAAAGCGGACTTCGCCGCTTACGTACAAAAGCTTCTGAACGAGGAGCAGGGGAAGAATCTTCGAGAGGGATGGGTTCCATGTACACACCGATGGCTTGTTACTCCAAGCGAACAGGTTGTGGGCGTGACCCGACTGCGACACCGGATTGACAACCCATTCCTTTCAGAGAGCGCTGGGCATATTGGCTACGATGTCGCGCCGTCGCAACGTCGTAAAGGCTACGGACATATAGCACTACGTTTTGCGCTCGAGGAAGCTACGAACCTGAAAATCGCCAAAGTGCTGCTCTATGCAGCAGAAGACAATCTTGCTTCCCGTTCTATAATCGAACGAGCGGGTGGCAAGTTGGAACGTATTTCATACTCCGACTTCTGGAAGCAACGGATATGCAAATATTGGATCACCCTCGCCGATGAGAATTAACCTATCACTCAATACGTAGCGCGTCATTCTCCGTAGGACGGTGTTGTTCCGCGAGGAATCTCTGGAGCAATCAAAGAGATTCCTCGTCGCATCCCTCGACTGCGCGCGAAAAGCATCGCGCTCCGCTCGGGACGCTCCTCGGAATGACGCATCATTGGAAAGTTCAACCACCACGATTCTCAAGGAGTCAAAAATGAAACGTATCTCTCTCGTCGCTCTTATTCTTTCCTCTCTCGCCTGCTCTCTCCAACTAAACACCGAGCAACCGCCGACATCGGTGGCGACACCTGCGTTGACCGCCGCCGCGCCCACGGCGGCATCACCGTTGACAGTGCCCCCAACCAAGATTACTCAGCCGCCGATCCGCGTGTTGTTTGTTTTCCACATGGATCCGATCATCACCGGCAAAACGAGTCAACAAATCTTCACCCGCGATTTTCAAACGGCAATGGAAAATCTTAAATGGCTTCGCGGATTTATCAACAGCTTGCCGCAAGGCAAACGCCCGCGCGTGACGTTGGAGATCGGCGGCGACGCGGCAGAATTATTTTTGAGCGACAATGCGGCGCTGGAGTTGGCGAAAGGCTATTACGCCGATGGTCACGAACTGGCGTCGCACTTCCACAACTATAAATATGATGGAACGAAATTCGGTTGGGACGAAGTGGCGATGCCTGTGGCGCGCAACCCCTGCACCGCGCCGGAGCAAATGCAAGACTCGAAAGATTCTGTTTTGTCGTGGGATACGAATGTGCAATGGATTGACAAATGGGTGACGGCAGTGACGGGCGTGAGCGACGCGGCGAAAGTGCGCGCCTTGAACACCAGCGCGATGTCGTTCTTGCCGCAGCGCTTCGATCAAAAAGGGGCGATGATGCAAAAAGATAATTTCAGCGTGATGACCGGCGGGCGCAACGAATGTTTCATCGGCTTCTTCGGTCACGACGTGTATACGCCGTGGCGCGCGGCTGGCACGGGCGCGTTGGATGAAGACCTCAAAGCGTCATTCATCACCATTCCTTCCGCGCCGGTGTTGGGCACGATTCAAAGTCATTATGGAATTCCGCAAGACACGAGTCTGGCTTCGATGCAGAGACGCTTTATGGTGGAGTATCTTGAGCGTCAGTATGCGACGCAAGAAAAAATTTGGGTGATCGGTTTTCACGAACATCGCTACGACATCAACGATCCGGCGCTGGGCGCGGGGCGCAAGAGTTCGCAACGCGAAGATGTGCAAGCGTTCATTAGTTGGCTCAACACGAATTTTCCTAACGACATCGAATACACCACCGCGACTCAAACGCGCGACATTTTTTATGCCTGGGAGAAAAAATATCCGAACACGGCGGCGTTCTCTTACGCGCCGCGCAGCGCGGATTGGAGTAAGTATCCTTACGCCCTCAAAGGTTTGGCGCGCAAACTTTCTGACGCGCATTATGTGAAAGCGATCACCGTTGCCAACGCCCAAGTTCACGAGATGATCACTTGCGGCGAAGTGGGCAACGGCAGCAATTGGACGGAAGATCAAAACGGGGTAGGACAGTGCAAGAATCCGAAAACGGTTTATTTGGTGTGGTCGTCGTCTGCTGCCGTCGATCTATCATCAGTGATCAACGGCGCGGTGATCGTGACCGATGGCATTACGGGCGCGACAACTAACGCCGATGCGAAAGCGATCCCGATCAAGAATCCGATTGTGGTGGAAAAATAAAATCACCTTCGCGCTAAGATCTCCGAGTTCTTTAAGAACTCGGAGATCTTGTCGCCATCTTATATGAAAAAACTTTCCCTTCTTACTCTCGCGCTATTCACTCTCTCATGTTCATTGCTGAATGTTGAGATCGTGACGAACACACCGCCCACGGCGACGATCCCCGTTTCACCCGCGCCACCCACAACCGCTCGCGCCACCTCCGCGCCCGCGACAGCCGCCCCAACCTCGCGCGTGTGCAGCGCTTACATGACCTTCGCCGTTAACACCCATGATACGGGTCACGTCTCGCAAAGCGCGGATACGCTGAAGCACGCGATTGATATTTTTGAGAAGTATGGCGTGCGCGGCGATTTTTATTTAACCGCGCCGATGGTCGAACTCTACGCCAAACAACGCCCCAACGTGATCGAACGATTGAAGAACAGCAAGATGACGATCAGCTATCACCTCCGCCCGCCGCACCCGCTTTACGCCGGTTTCGATTCGCGTTTGAAAAACTTGGACGACAAGACTCTCGCCGCGACTCTGCGCGATTACGAAACCTATCGCCTTGATCCGGCAACGGGCGATCTCGACAAGACACAACCCGGCGGTTATAGCTATGTGGCGAAAACTTTTGGGCGCAATCCCGTTGTCGTCTCGATGCAGACCGATGAACGCAAACTCCGCGCCGCAGCCTCAAAGGTCTATCTTGATCTCGGCGCGAAGATGACGATCTTGTATCACGAAGACGGAACTGATCTCAACAAACCTTTGGTTCAAGACAATGGCTTGTGGGTGAGACCGAGCGACTTTAGCGTGACTCGTTGGACGCCAGCAGGCGGCAATAATGAAACGTTCTGGTGGAATATGCTCTCCACGCCCAAAGCCGCCGAATTTAACCCGACCAGCTATCTCAAGACAAAACTTTCGGCGTGGAAAGGTTCGCGCCCGCCGTTTGTCACCGCGCTTATTCACGAGAACAATTTTGTTTACAGCGGCGCGGAAGCGTGGACGCTGATCTATTTTTCCGACACGCAAAAAACCAAAGCTCTCACGCCGCCGTTCAACCTCAACGCGCCCGATTCGTCCAAACTGCGTTCTCAATCGGAACAAGATTTAATTTGGAAGGCGTACGATGAGTTGGTGGGTTATGCGTCGAAGAATACGTGCGTGGTTACGTCGGAGGATATTGTGGCGTTGGCAAGATAGGTAGAAGGTAGACAGGTAAACAGGTATACACACGTTGCCGCTTGTTTACCTGTTTACCTGCATACCTGTCTACTTGTATACCTGCTTACCAAAACCAAAGAGGCTTCAAATGACTCACGTTAAAACCGCCCTCACATTTTTGTTATTCTTATCTCTCGCTTGCAGCATCACAACGGATCTCGCCGACGAGTCAACTGCTGCGCCGCAGATCACAGCTGCCCCGACCTCTGCCGTTAAATCAACGGAGTCGGCACCCCCGACTCCGGTGGCGCAGCCGACTCGTCCGCCGTCGCTGCAAGGTTCAAGTCAGCCGCCTGTCACGCGCCCGCCGCTTGGCGGCACAGCGACTGACAGTGTCACGTATTCCGTGACGAACCCGACGAGCAACGTGAAATTATTTGTGCGAGTCTATTCGCCGGTGCGCTCGGCGTTGTCTCCGGCGTTGGTGTTGGTGCCGGGTGGCAAAGGCGATAGCAGCGATTTCCAAAATGATCCTTCTCAACTGGTGAGCGCGGGTTTTGTCGTCGTCACCTTTGATCCAGACGGACGCGGACAGAGCGCGGGGACGGACGACAACAATGGATCGATCCATCAAGACGGACTGGCGGCAGTGATTCGTTTTGCGGCGACATTGGTGAATGTAGATAAAAATAAAATTGGCGTGGCGACGTATTCGTACGGGATCACGATGGGGTCGGGGGCGTTGGCGCGTTACCCCGATCTGCCGCTGAAGTTTTTAATTGACTGGGAAGGTCCGGCGAACCGCAATGATACGGGTGGCTGTACCACTCCAAAGAGCGGGCATTTGCAAGGCATGTATGCCTGCACCGATGAAACCGCGTGGTCGCAACGTGAAGCCTCAACGTTCATCGGCAAGTTGAAGATTCCGTATCAGCGTATTCAATCGGAGAAAGATCACGCCCAACCCGACGCGCATCACGCGGTGACGATGATCAACGCCGCACTGGCGGGTGGCGGCATCCCCTTGATCAAATTGAACGATACGAAGATCACGCAGAAGGTCGAACTCAAATCTCTGCCACCGCTCATCCCCGAATCGCAAGAGCGGCAGCGCGGACAGAACGTGGCGAAATACGCGCTGGAGTTGTTGAAGTAAGTCGCAGAGAACTCCGTGTTCTTTAAGAACTCGGAGTTCTTTCTTTTATGACTCCGAATACCGCATTACATTCCGCGACACATGTCCTTCAATCACATGACATCTTCCACTAAGCGGATTACTTTCGCCAAATTACTCTATAGCAGATTGCTATACGCCATCCGCTATATGTCAGAGGAGTAATTATGATCCCCGAAGATCCCGAACGAACTGCCGGACGCAAAGAGCGTTTAAAAATTCCGCACACGCCATACCCTGAACGCGAGTCGCGTGAGCGCGTGGTAGATTTTGGCGAGATCGTCATTGGCTACGATGCCGAGTCGGCGCGGCGCGAAGCGAGTCGCTGTATTCAATGCCCGCAGCCTTCGGCCTGTGTGGCGGCTTGCCCGTTGCACAATGATATTCCTTCGGCGTTGTGGATGATCGCGCAAGGGGATTTTATCGGCGCGGCAAATGTCTATCGGCAGACCAGCATCTTTCCGGAATTTTGTGGGCGCGTCTGTCCGCAAGAGCGGTTGTGCGAAGGCGCGTGCGCGATGGGCAAACATTATGATGCGCCGTCGCTTGGCAAGCTGGAAATGTTCGTCGCCGATTATCAACGCCAGATGTTCGGCGGCTACCCGGCGATTGAGAAAAAACCGGCAACGGGAAAATCGGTGGCGATTGTGGGATCGGGTCCCGCCGGACTGGCTGTAGCGGAGAGATTGATTCAACGCGGTCACGCCGTCACCGTTTATGAAGCCATGCCCTTTGGCGGCGGTTTGCTGATGTATGGCATCCCGAATTTTAAACTTGCCAAGTCGCTCATTGTGGAGAAGATCGAATTTCTGAAAAAGATCGGCGTGAAGTTTATTTTCAACACGCGAATCGGCAAAGACATCACCGTTGACGAGCTGTTCCACAAAGGATTCGGCGCCGTGTTTATCGGAGTCGGTGCCAACGTGGACGCGCCGCTGAAAGCCGAGGGCGTGACTCTCAAAGGCATTTATCAATCGGGCGAGTATTTACTTCGCACCAATCCGCCGCGCGAACTTGTGCCAAACACATTACGCGAATCGCCTAACGTGGGCAAGCGTGTCGCTATCATCGGCGGCGGCGACACGGCAACGGATTGTATGCGGACTTCGATTCGATTGGGCGCGAAGGAAGTGATCTGCTACTATCGCCGCACCGAAGCCGAGATGCCCGGCTCGCGCAAAGAACGGGCGCACGCCGTGGAAGAGGGCGCGCACATTGAATATCTTGTTGCGCCGACAAAATTTTTGGGTGATGCCAATGGGCGCGTATGCGCGATGGAATTGCAGCGCATGGAATTGGGCGAACCGGATTCTTCGGGACGCCGCCGCCCGTTGCCGATGAAAGGATCGGAGTTCACCGTGCCGATTGATACCGTCGTTCTTGCTTTGGGCTATTGGCCCGATGACACGATTGGCAAGACGACTCCTGAATTGAAGACTCACGATTTCGGATTGATTGACGCCGACGGAAATGGACAGACGACTCGCAAAGGTGTGTTCGCCGGTGGTGACGCCGTCACCGGTCCCGATCTGGTCAGCACGGCGGTTGCCGCCGGTTTCTGCGCGGCAGAGAAGATCGATCAGTATTTGATGAGAGTGAATTAGCAGAAAAAGAAACCCGCTTCCTCCAAGAAAGCGGGTTTCTTTTTATTTCGCTGCCTCACACACCCGATCTCGTCCGGTGTGTTTTGCTTCATACAGCGCGGCATCGGCGCACTTCACGGTATCTTCTGCAGCAGCACCGAAGCGATGCACGGCAACGCCGATGCTCATGGTGGTGCGCGGTTTCGTGTCGCGCCAGGCTTGGGCGATCCGCTCGGCGGCTGGACGGGCATCATCGCCGATTGCTTTCAATACGATTAAAAATTCTTCGCCACCATAACGTCCGGCGCTGTCTTCGGCGCGCATTTGCTCTTTCAAAAACCCTCCCAATTTCGCCAACAGCACATCGCCTGCCGCGTGTCCATCGGTGTCGTTTACGGATTTAAAACGATCCAGATCGATCATCAGCACGGCGTCGTTAGGTAACAACTTTGCAAGCGTGGCATCAATTTGGCGGCGGTTGCCCAAACCGGTTAACGGATCGCGCATAGAGGATTCGGCATGATGTTGCGCCGTGCGCCGTTCAATCTCAAATTTTCTAGCGTTCACCAATGCGCCGCTCGCCTGAGCCGCCAAGCGTTCTAGTGCTTCGCGATCTTGCGAAGAGATTCGCTTCTTGTTTTTTCTTCCGGCTAACAACACGCCGATCACTTTATCTTCTGCCCACACCGGCACACCGACAAATACCATAAACCCCGCGCTCTTTATTGCCGCGACCGCCGCCGGATGATTTGGATAATCGTCAATGATCAACGGTTCTAAATTGCTATACACGATTCCGGTAATGCCGTAGGTGAGAGGGTGGAGAGGTTGCTCGTAATCTGCCGGAAGGTTGCGCGCGGTAAAGGTGCGAAACGTTTGCCCATCTTCGTTTATCAAATTGAACGCCGCACCGTCGAATCCCAACTCAATCAGCGAATCCATACTGCCTTCTAACACTTTATCGGTGTCGAGCGTGTTCATACTGCGCGCGCCGCGTATCAGTATGCTCAACATTTTCGCGCGCGTGTTTAGTTCCGAACGTGATTTATTGAACTCGGTGACAGCCCGCGCCACGAGTTCACCTATCACAACACATACAGGCGCCATAAACCAAACAGAACTCACCTCATCGCTGGAATGACCGGGCGCCATTAAAGGGAGAAGGTAAGCGGCAATAGTTAACGGCGAGAGGAAAAGGGATGTGTACTGTGGTTGCGCCAGACCGATCCAGATGGAGATGAGTATGAAGGAGATTGAATAGGCGTAAGGGTTCGTGCCGATGAAGGTGTCGAAAAAATAGATGACCGTATAAGCAATAGGGACGACGATTAACAAAGCGCGCGGATGCCAACGATCCCAAGGCAAAAAATGGAGTGCCGCCGCCATCGCTATCGCGGCGGCGGCAAGCCCTATAGCAATTGCTAGTGGCGGTTTGGGATCGGGCCGGAAAATACTGAGAATAGTAAACAAACCAGCCGCCATAAACAAAACGGCGGCGCGGCTGCCAGCTGTTTTCCGTTCATCACCTAAAGTGCGCGTCATTCGGGTCATCATCTCGCCTAAACTCCTTCGCGTTAATTTTACTCCCAAAATCCTTCGTGAACTTTTCGGGCTTCATCTTCAATCGCCGGTCCAATCACTTTAGTCGGGCGCGCGCCATGTCCTAACACCTCACGACACGACAGCAATAGTTTATCAGAGGAGTTGTTTGTAAGCGAATACAAACCTTGCTCACTCAAGGCATACACCACGCGCCCGATGCCGCTCCAGAAGATCGCCCCGGCGCACATCGGGCAAGGCTCGGTGCTGGAGTAGAGCGTGCATTTGCTCAACGCCTGCGCGGAATAGGCGCGCGAGGCTTTACGCACTAAGTTCGTCTCGGCGTGAGCCGTGCTATCGCGGTCTGTGTTTACGGTGTTCTCCGCCTCTAACAAAATGTCGCCGTTCTCATCTACAAGCAACGATCCAAATGGATGATTGCCGTGATCGCGTGCTTGTTGGGCGATGCGGATTGCCGCGCGTAAATGTTTGAGGTCGCGCTCGTTCATAAGAGGTCCATCTTTTCAAAAAGTTTCCGCAAGTATTCTGCGCCGTAGTGGTCAGCATGTGCCGGAAATAAAATTGAGGGCAGACCAAACTGCATCGCCCGCGCAATGTTTTTGGCGCGGTCATCAATCAACACACAGTCCGTCTTGTCTACCTGCGCCGCTTTCACTGCCGCGCTGAACATCTCG
>Ga0082335_1006386_pt1 | contig 15229 bp, 13 predicted proteins | sample Subgrocontami58m_FD_72375 | JGI IMG/M metagenome (GOLD analysis project Ga0082335, IMG submission 72375) | Subsurface groundwater microbial communities from S. Glens Falls, New York, USA - GMW37 contaminated, 5.8 m (SPADES assembly) (version 2) ...
GCCGGGCGGCCCGTCAAAGCAGAACTGGCGCCTGCCGCTAGGGTATTGGGCCATCCGCAATCACCAGTGCGAGAAGCCGATCATCGCGGCGGTGAACGGCGTCTCGGCGGGCGGCGGCTTCTCCATCGCGCTCCTCGCCGACGTGCGCATCGCCTCTGACAGGGCACGGTTCAGCGCCATCTGGGTCAAGCGAGGACTGGTGCCTGACGCGGGCGCCTCCTATCTTTTGCCCCGATGCGTCGGCTGGGCCAACGCGGCGGAGCTGAGCTTCACGGGCAGGGTGCTGAACGCGGACGAGGCGCTGAAGCTGGGCATCGTGAGCCGCGTGGTGCCGCACGACAAGCTGATGGACACGGCCCTGGAGATGGCGCGGCAGATCGCCAGCATGGCGCCCATCGCCGTCACGCTGACGAAGCGCGCCTTTCAAAAGGCCGCGCTGAACACCCTTGAGACGCAGCTTCTCATCGAGTCCGAGGGGCAGATGACCTGCTGGTTCACGGAGGACCACAAGGAAGGCACCCGGTCATTCTTGGAGAAGCGGGAGCCAAAGTTCCAGGGCAAGTAGCAGGCAGCGGCCCGCCCTGTCTCCACACGGGCGACATCCTGCATGATAAGTGGGCAGGCGACCACCGACGCCGCAAGCCCTCGCGGGCGAGCGTCGCGCGCGCCCATAAGCCCGATGAGAATACAGGTGCCGAGGTGACTTCCTCATGCTGACCAAGCGCATCATCCCCTGCCTTGACGTGGACTGTGGCCGCGTCGTGAAGGGCACCTCCTTCGTCAACCTGCGCGACGCCGGTGACCCCGTGGATCTGGCTGCGTACTACGACAGGCAGGGCGCCGACGAGCTGGTCTTCTTGGACATCACCGCCAGCGCCGAGCACCGCGACACCATGGTCGAGGTGGTGAAGCGCGTGGCGGAGCAGGTGTTCATCCCGCTCACCGTCGGCGGGGGCATCCGCTCGGTGGAGGACATGCACCGGATGCTGCTGGCGGGGACCGACAAGGTCGCCATCAACACGGCGGCATGCCACGACCCCAACCTCATCATGGACGGCGCGCACCGCTTCGGCAACCAGTGCATCGTCCTGGCGATTGACGCACGACGCATCACGGCGCCGAAACCGCCGTCGTCGTGCAGCCCGGCGGCGCTCTCCCCCGCCTCCCGCTGGGAGGTCTGCATCTACGGCGGGCGCGAGCCGGCGGGCCTGGACGCGGGGTGATGCCCCGCTCGACCCGGGACGCCCCGCGCGTGGCCGCCACAATCCAACCTGGCGTGTTATCGAGAACCTGCGCGATGGTTGATGAAAGAACGGCCCCGCTACGTCCGCTCCGACTGCGGATGGCTACCGCAGCGCGCGCTGCAGGGAAGTCCCGTTTTGTCTTGGAGAAAGACTATGCCCTGAGTTATCTTCTCGCAGGCACGGTCGCGGTGCCGGCGCTCAGGGAGTCCCTGGTCTTCAAGGGTGGCACCTGCCTGCGGAAAGCGTACTTCCCCGGTTACCGCTTCTCGGAGGACCTGGACTACACCTCACGCACGACCTGGTACTGCGAGGCGTATTAGAGGCACTCACCGCAGACGCCGCCCAAATGAAGGCACGACTCCTTGCACGTGGGCCCTTCGAGGTCGTGGTTGCCGAGGAGCGCCACCGCAAACCACATCCGCGGGGCCAGTGCGTCTTCCGGGTGCGGGTCCAGTTCCTCTGGATGCGTAGCCCGGACTGCAGCCCGAAGGTCGAAGTCTCGGCGCAGAAGCCGCTTCTGGCCGGATCAGTGGAGCGTCGGCTCATCCACGAGTTTCTAGGGGAGTCGCTGGAGGCCACGTTGGCGGTCTATCGGCTGGAGGAGATCGCTGCCGAGAAGCTGCGGGCGTTGCTCCAGTCGCGCCAGCACCTCCGCGATCGAGGCTGGCTCCGAAACCGGCCCCGTGACCTCTACGACCTGTGGTACCTCCGGCAACAATTGGCTGTTCGGCTAGATTGGCAAGAAGTTGGTCGGCTCCTGCCCGACAAGGCGAAGGCCTATGGAATCACCTACAACGGCCCGGAGGACTTCCTCGGCGAGCAGGTACTGCGAGGGGTCCAGAGTGACTGGCAGGCCCAACTCGCGAACTTCGTGACAGACATCCCGGACTTCGAGCAGTGCGCAGCAGCGCTGGAGACAATCCTCGGTGAAGTCTTCAACACAACACGCTGACGGGGCTTCCGAAAGCTGCAAGCAGTTTACTCGACAGAATGGCCGCACTGGGTGGTAGAATAAAGGGGCCGTTCAAAGTGCAGGCAGTCCGTCGTGCGGCTGACCAAAGCTAAGCTATGATTGAACGGACATGCCGATGTTCGTTCAGTGGTGATGCTCGCGGAGCAGAGGACGGCTACGTTCCAGGACTGATGACCAGAGTCATCTCTTCTTCTGTTGTTCGTTGTGTCAGCCCGGTGTCACCGCGCCGGATGCCAGGAGAGCGACGATGACCAGCCCCAGCGCAATGCGGTACGCCACGAACACATACGTCGAATGCCTCTCCAGGAACCGCAGCAGAAAGGCGATGGACAGGTAGCCGAATACCCCCGCGGCAACAACCGCCGCAATCAGGGTGGTCCATCCCACATCCCGCGCTCCGAGCGCGGAAGGCAACTCGAAGATGCCGCTGGCAGCGATCGCAGGGATGGACAGGAGGAACGAAAAGCGGGCAGCCGAGGCACGTGTGAGCCCGGCCAGGAGGCCCGCTGTGATGGTAGTCCCGGAACGTGACGACCCTGGAATCAGTGAGAAGACCTGGGCCACGCCGAAGATTAACGCATCCGTCCAGCGCATCGTTTTGAGTTCGCGTTTGCGTGTGCCGACCAGTTCAGCGAGCCCTAACAGTAATGCGACCACGATCAGGCTGGAAGCGATGACCCACAGGTTCTTCGTCAGGCCGCCTTCGATCGTGTTCTTCAGCAGCAGGCCCACGACCGCGGTGGGAGCCGTCCCCAGGATGATCAGCCAGCCGAGCCTTGCGTTATCTCTGTCTGCCCCGCTCGGCGTCCGACGCGCGACGAGCGCCAGATTGGTCATCAGGAAGCCGCGCACGATCGCCACGATATCGGACAGGAAATAGGTCAGTACCGCAGCCAGCGTGCCAAGCTGTATCACGGCCATGAAGGCGGTCCAGCGCTCCGGACTATCCGGATGGATAAGTCCCAGCGCTTTCCCCGCGAGGGTCAGGTGGCCCGTGCTGCTGATGGGGATGAACTCGGTCAGGCCCTGAATAAGCCCCAGGACTACCGCCTGCCACAGGAGCATACAACACTCCAGGCGCATGGATACGACAGGATTCGCCACGCCGGTGTGCATCTAGGGTATCACACGGCTCAAGCCGTCATCCATGGCAATGGTCTTCGCCTCGGCGCGATTGATGACGTCTCGACATCACGCCCGGTCAATATGACGAATTGGAGTGTGTCCTCGCCTGTTGTTGCTGATAACAATCATCGCGCGGGCGTGAAAGGGAGGATTGTTGACGATATGCAGAGGCGATGCTACACTTTCGCCGCGCGTTCGCCGGGGCGAGACCAGCGATAGCGATGTAAAATCCAGGTGGGGACCGGCGCGAGGAGGCGACCATGCGCATTATTGACACCCACTGCCACGCGGGGCTCACCTGGTTTGAACCGGTGGAGATTCTCCTCTATCAGATGAACCTCAACAGCATCGAAAAAGCCGTTCTGGTGCAGTACCGCGGCAACTACCACAATCAGTACATCCTGGAGTGCGCCCAGCGCTTCCCTGGCCGGTTTGTTCCGATTGTGTGCGTTGACGCGCGAAAGCCGGATGCTCCGACCACGCTGGAGACGTGGCGCAAGGCGGGAGCGGCGGGTGTCCGCTTCTTACCGGAGACGCGCTCGCCGGGGAGTGACCCGCTTGCAATCTGGCGCAAGGCGGCGCAGCTCGGCATGCCCATCACCATCCTTGGGCGGCTGGAGCAGTTCGCCTCTCCGGAGTTCCGGCAGGTGGTGGCGGCGCTTCCTGAATGCACCCTCATCCTTGAGCACCTGGCCGGGATGCATCGGTCGCTCTTCACCGATGGCGCCACCGAGGAGCCGTATACGCTGTACAGGCAGGCGCTGGAGTTGGCCGGCTATTCCAACACTTACATAAAAATTGGAGGGTTGGGGGAGTTCGCCCAGCGTCCCGCCGTTCTCGGAGCCAAATTCAGCGTCGCCGGTCCCCCGCCCATGGCCGCCATGGCTGCTAAGGCCTTTGGCCCTCGGCGCATGATGTGGGGCAGCGACTACCCGCCGGTGAGTCAGCGCGAGGGGTACCGCAACGCCCTGCAGGGGACCATGGAGCACCTGGCCTTTCTCAGCCAGGAGGACAAGGAGTGGGTCTTCGGCAAGACCGCCGATTCGGTGTGGAAGACTGCCTAGGCGGGCGACGAGACTCCGTATCCTTTGCCCTGCATTGAGCACCCATGCGGGTTTGCGGCGCTCCGCCTGCCTTACAGCAACCCCTTCACCGCCCGCTGGACGACCAGGCTTCGCGTATCCACCATCGTCTTGATATCCCGTTTCAGATCTTCCACGGCAAACGGCTGGTCTTTCGCCCCGGCCTCCGCGGTCTTTTTGTCGATCAAGTCCAGCATCTCTTTCTTGAGGGCGTCAATCTCCATGCCCGCCTTCTGGCCGGTCCCGCTGAACCCCAGAACGGACAGGAAGCCCGTCCATGAAGCGCCGACGAAGATGGCCTGGAACTGCTTCGGCAGGGTGACGTCAAAGCCCTCGACCTTGACCTTGTCGGACAGGAGCGCGGCAATCGCGCCGCCGAGGACAGCGTAGAGGATGAACCCGATGGCGCGAGAGAATACCTGCGCCTGCTTGATGTCCTTTTCCAGCCTCTCCAAACGTCGGCGATCGTATTCAAGCTCACGCTGGGACGTGTCAATGGCCTTGCTGAGTCGCTCTAACTGCTCCTTGGGAAGCGTCTTCTTCCGAAGCGCCTCCTGGATGTTGTCAATTTCATCGCGGGTCTTCTTGTTATGCTCCCGCAGGTCTTTGGCCTCCTGCACCCTCTCCACGGTGTCGAAGAATGCACGGAACTCGGGGATGACCTCCTGCTTTGCGATGTAGATGGTAATGAGTGCGCCGAGCACGCCCAGGCCGAACAGAATCAAGAAGTCCATGACTCAACCTCCTTTGCCCGTCTGAACAGCTTGCCCCGCGGTCTTCACGTCTCCTCTGAAACAGTGCTCTCCGTTCATCTCATCAAAGGACTTTGATTTGCATTCGTTATGTTTTCCTTGCTCTCCGCCAGAAGCAGCAGGCTTTCACCTTGTTGCCGCCGGAAACGCGGCATTATTGTACACCCGCCGGAGACGCCGCGTCGCCGCACGTACGTGGGAAGCGGGGGCGAGGATGGCGAGTGCGCCCTCCGCGCCAAGGGTATTAGATAGCTGCCCGCCTGCGCGCGCGGCCTTTTCCGGCACCCGGCGGCGTGCTATAATGCATACTACTCATCTATTATCACGTGTGTCGCAGCGTGTTTCTGGCGCGGTCTCTCTTCCAGTTTTCCCAGAAACGTAAGCATCACGAGTGGCCTTATCCCTTTACACACATATAGCTGACCTCGTATAATGGAACTGCAACGTATGACTGCTACGATGTCGGACAGCCATTCTGAAACGCCAAGCGGAATGCAGCAACTCCTGGAGCAAGAGAAAGAACAGGGGTACAAAGCTCTGCGCCGTGGAGACGTCATAGAAGGCGTTGTCATGCGGGTGGACAAGGATGGCGTACTCATCAGCCTTGGCTTGAAGTCCGAGGGGCTGGTGCCCGCCCGTGAGATGCGTACGCTCAGCGCGCAGGCCCTCGCCAGGATTCGCGTGGGAGACCGCATCCTCGCCACGGTCATTCGTGGCGAGAACGAGTACGGGGAAGTCCTCCTGTCGGTGGACCAAGCTCGCAGCGAGACGGGGTGGCGGCTTCTGGAGAAAAGCCTGGAGAGCGGTGAGGCGATTGAGGTGGAGGTCACGGGGAACAACAAGGGCGGGTTGCTGGCGGACGTCGAGGGTGTCCAGGGGTTCATCCCCCTTTCTCAGATGGGGCTGGTGATGCGTGGGGACGACGCCCATGCGCAGGAAAAGCTGGACGGCCTGACAGGTCAGACTATTCGATGCAAAGTCATCGAGCTGAATCGGCGCCGCAATCGAGTCATCCTGTCCGAGCGGGCGGTCGTTCAGGAGCAAAGGGCTCAGCAGAAGGAGCGTCTCCTGGCTGATCTGAAAGAAGGGGACGTGCGTCACGGGCGGGTGACCGGCGTGACGAGCTTCGGGGCGTTCGTGGACATTGGTGGGGCGGAGGGCCTCGTGCATATCTCCGAAATGTCGTGGGAGCAGGTCGCCTCGGCCAGCCAGGTGGTCAACGTTGGCGACGAGGTGGACGTGCAGGTCCTGAAGGTGGACCCGGAGAGCAAGAAGATAGCGCTGAGCCTTCGGCGGCTGAAGCCGGAGCCGTGGCAGACGGTGACCGAACGGTACCAGGTGGGCCAGATTGTCACCGGCACCATTACAAAGCTAACGACGTTTGGAGCCTTCGCCCGGATTGAAGGTTCGGTGGAAGGGCTTGTTCACATATCCGAGCTGAGCGATCGTCCCATTCGGCACCCCAAGGAGGTGGTGAAGGAGGGCGACACGGTCCCATTGAAAATCCTGCGGATTGAGCCCGAGCGCCGTCGCCTGGGCCTCAGCCTGCGTCAGGCCGTAGAAGCAGGAGCGGAGGCAGGGCTCTCAGTCAGCGCCGGTGCGCCGGAGAGCGCCGGGGGGGAAGCTGCTACGACGGGAGAGGAACATGGCTAACAGATTTGAAAAGTTTTCGGAGCGTGCCCGTCGGGTTCTCCAGCTTGCCCAGGAAGAGGCTCAGCACTTCAATCACAACTACATTGGGACTGAGCACATCCTGCTGGGCCTGGTGCGGGAACAAGAGGGCGTAGCGGCCCGCGTTCTGGGCAACCTTGGTATTGACCTGGCGAAGGTGCGTCAGGCCGTCGAGTTCATCATTGGCCGCGGCGAACGCGCCATCGCGGGGGAGATCGGACTGACCCCGCGCGCCAAGAAGGTCATCGAGCTGGCCGTGGACGAGGCGCGCCGGATGAACCATCACTACATCGGCACGGAGCACCTGCTCATCGGCCTCCTTCGCGAAGGCGAGGGCGTGGCCGCCGGAGTGCTGGAGAGTCTGGGCGTGAACCTGGAGAAGGTGCGCGCGGAGACCAACCGCATCCTGAGCCAGAGCCTGTCCCACCCGCACGCGCCTCAGCGGCAGGCCACGCGGACGCCCACGCTTGACCAGCTCGGCATTGACCTGACCGCCCTGGCCCGCGCGAACAAGCTGGACCCGGTCATCGGCAGGCAAAAGGAGATCGAGCGGGTCATCCAGATACTCAGCCGGCGGGTCAAGAACAACCCCGTGCTCATCGGCGAACCGGGCGTGGGCAAGACCGCCATCGTGGAAGGGCTGTCCCAGCGCATCATCACCGGGGAAGTGCCGGAGACCTTGCAGGGCAAGCGTCTGGTCACCCTGGACATGGGCGCGCTTGTGGCGGGCACCAAGTACCGCGGCGAGTTCGAGGAGCGCCTGAAAAAGGTCATCGAGGAGATCAAGGCCGCGGGCAACTGCGTCCTGTTTATTGACGAGATGCACACCATGGTGGGCGCGGGCGCGGCCGAAGGCGCCGTGGACGCGGCCAACATCCTCAAGCCCTCCCTGTCGCGGGGCGAGCTTCAGTGCATCGGCGCGACCACGCTCGACGAGTACCGCAAGTACGTGGAGCGCGACGCCGCCCTGGAGCGGCGCTTCCAGCCCGTGCAGGTGGACGAGCCTTCCGTGGAGGAGACCGTCGCCATTCTGCAGGGCGTCAGGCACCGTTACGAGGAGCACCACCGCCTGCGCATCAGCGACGATGCGCTCAAGGCGGCGGCGGCCCTGGCGGCGCGCTACATCGCCGACCGCTTCCTGCCGGACAAGGCCATTGACCTGATTGACGAGGCGTCCTCCCGCGTGCGCATTCGCCACGCGTCCACGCCTCTTTCGGTCAAGGAGGCCATGAAGGTCCTGGACAACGTCCGCAAGGAAAAGGACGACGCCATCACCAGCCAGCAGTACGAGTACGCCGCCGAGCTCCGCGAGCGCGAGATGCGCCTGACGGAGAAGCTGGGGCAGATGGAGCAGGACTGGCAAAAAGAGAAGGACCAGGACGCGGACAAGCCCACGGTCACGGAAGAGGACGTGGCCGAGGTGCTGAGCATGTGGACGGGCATCCCCGTCACTCGCCTTGCCACTGAGGAGACGACGCGGCTGCTCCAGATGGAGGAGCACCTCCATAAGCGCATCATCGGCCAGGACGAGGCCATCGAGGCCGTGGCGAAGGCCGTGCGGCGCGCGCGCGCCGGGCTCAAGGACCCGCGCCGGCCCATCGGCAGCTTTGTTTTCCTGGGCCCCACCGGCGTCGGCAAGACGGAGCTGGCGCGGGCGCTGGCGGAGTTCATGTTCGGCAGCGACGACGCGCTTATCCGGCTGGACATGTCCGAGTTCATGGAGCGTCACGCGGTGGCCCGCCTAGTGGGCGCGCCGCCCGGCTACGTGGGCTACGAGGAGGGCGGCCAGCTCACCGAGAGCGTGCGGCGCAAGTCCTACTGCGTCATCCTGTTCGATGAGATCGAGAAGGCGCACCCGGACGTCTTCAACATCCTGTTGCAGATTCTGGACGACGGGCACCTGGCGGACGCCAAGGGTCGCAAGGTGGACTTCCGCAACACGATCGTGATCATGACCAGCAACTTGGGCGCGGAGTTGATCCGGCGCCAGGGTCTCGTTGGCTTCGCCGTCAAGTCGGAGGAGTCCAAGACCTCCAAGCAGAGCTACGAGGACATGCGCGAGAAGATCATGACGGAGGTCAAGAAGACCTTCCGGCCTGAGTTCGTGAACCGGATCGACGCCATCGTCGTGTTCCACGCGCTGAACAAGGAGCACATCCGCAACATCGTGGACCTGATGCTCGCGCTGGTGAGCAAGCACCTGGTCGAGAAGGGCCTCACGATGGAGGTGACGGACCGTGCCAGGGACTTCCTGGGCCAGAAGGGCTTCGACCCTGTCTATGGCGCGCGTCCGCTGCGCCGCACCATCCAGAGCATGGTGGAGGACAAGCTCTCCGACACCATCCTCCAGGGCAAGTTCAAGCCCGGCGACACGGTGGTGGTGGACCTGGAGGGCGAAGACATCGTCGTCAAGCCGAGGACGGTAGCGCTGGCGAACACCTAGCGCCTGCGAGTCAGACCTTCTAACAGATGGGGAAGCGTTGCGCTTCCCCATCTGTGTTTTCAACGCGCGCTGCATTCAACTATAATGTGGCCGGAGGGGAGACCCATGCCGCGCCAGCGTTCACAGACGTCCTTTTTCTGCAAGGAGTGCGGGGCGGAAAGCCTCAAGTGGGCGGGCCGCTGCCCCGCGTGCGGCCAGTGGAACACCATGACGGAGGCGCCCGCCGCAGGCTCTTCGTCGTCCGGCGCCCGCTCCTGGCTCACGCCGGCGGAGGCCGCGCCGCAGGAGCTGGCCTCGCTGGCCCCGGCCGCGCACGCGCGCATGCCGCTGCGCATCGGCGAGGTGGACCGCGTGCTGGGCGGCGGCATCGTGCCCGGCTCGCTCGTCCTGGTGGGCGGCGACCCCGGCATCGGCAAGTCCACGCTGCTGCTGCAGGTGGCCGCGTCCGCCGTGGAGACGCTCGGCAAGGTGCTGTACGTCTCCGGCGAGGAGTCGGCCCAGCAGATACGCCTCCGCGCCGAGCGCCTGGGCGTCTCCGGCAAGGGCCTGTACCTGTGCGCCGAGACGTCGCTGGAAGCCGTGCTGCGTCATCTGGACGAGATGAAGCCCGCGCTGTGCGTCGTGGACTCCATCCAGACGGTGTACGCGGAGGACGTGACCGGCGCGGCGGGCAGCGTGACGCAGGTGCGCGAGTGCGCGCTGCGGCTCATGCAGTGGGCGAAGGCGCGCGGCATACCCGTCTTCATCAGCGGCCACGTGACCAAGGAGGGGGCCATCGCCGGGCCGCGCGTGCTGGAGCACATGGTGGACGTGGTGCTGTACCTGGAGGGCGACTCGTTCGGCGCGTACCGCATCCTGCGTGGGGTGAAGAACCGCTTCGGCTCCACGAACGAGGTGGGCGTCTTCGAGATGACGGGCGCGGGCATGCGCGAGGTGGCGAACCCCTCGCTGGCGTTCCTCTCGCCGCACGCGGCGCCCGCTCCGGGCGTGGCGATTGTGCCGACCATCGAGGGCACGCGCCCGCTGCTGGCGGAGGTGCAGGCGCTCACCTCGCCCTCGCCGTTCGGGACGCCGAGGCGCACAGCCAACGGCGTGGACCTGAACAGGCTGCACCTCATGACGGCGGTGCTGGGCCGTCGGCTGCGCGTCCCGCTGGGCAATCAGGACGTCATCGTGAACGTGGTGGGCGGCCTGCGCATTCAGGAGCCCGCCGCCGACCTGGGTATCGCGCTCGCCATCGTGTCCAGCTTCCGCAACGCGCCCGTGCGCGACAAGCTGGTGGCCGTCGGCGAGGTGGGCCTGAGCGGCGAGCTGCGCCCCGTGAGCCAGACGGACAGGCGTCTGGCGGAGGCGGCCAACCTGGGCTTCCGCGCGTGTCTTCTGCCGAGCGCCGCCATGCCTGAGTCCGCGCCGGAGGGGCTTGAGCTGCTGCCCGCCGCGTCGCTGCGGGAGGCGGTGCGCCTGGCGCTGCCCGCCGCATCGAAGGCGGAGGCGGAGCCGGAAGAGGCATTGGCCTTCGAGGACGAGCCATGAGTATGAAGCCCTCACCCCCTGTGTCCCCCTCTCCTCGGGAGAGGGGGAGAGATAAGGATCTGGGGGACACCCCCAAACCCCCGTCCCTTGGCGCCAGTTCAGGGCTTGCGCTGTCCGAAGGACTCTCTGGACAGAGCGTGGCTACGGCACGCCAAGGTGTGGATACAGATCGGACTTTTCGTCTTGCGGAAGCCAAGCGAAGCATCGGACTCTCAGAGAGCTTGTCGAAGGAACACGCTACGGAGCTGCGTCCCTCTGGACTCCCTACCGACGGGCTGTCGGGGCAGGCCCTCGACCGAAAGCTGGAGGCCCTGAGCGCGCTCCTCCGCGAGATGGGTTCGGTCATCATCGCGTACTCCGGCGGCGTGGACAGCACATTCGTCGCCGCTGCTGCGTACGACACGCTCGGCGACCGCGCGCTGGCCGTCACCGCCGTGTCGCTGCAGATTACGGAGGCGGAGTTGGCGGAGGCGAAGGCCCTCGCGGCGCGCATCGGCGTCCGGCACCTGGCGCTGGACACGATGCAGATGGAGGACGCGAACTTCGTCCGCAACGACGCGCGCCGCTGCTACTTCTGCAAGACGGAGCTGTACACGAAGCTGGCGCCCATCGCCCGCGCGCGGGGCTTCGCGTGGGTCGTGAACGGCACGAACACCGACGACCTGGGCGACTACCGGCCCGGCCTGGATGCGGCGTCGGAGCACCGCGTGCGCAGCCCTCTGGTGGAGGTCGGCGTCTCCAAGTCGGAGGTGCGGGAGCTGTCGCGGCGGCGCGGCCTGCCGACGTGGGACAGGCCCGCCTCGCCGTGCCTGGCGTCGCGGCTGCCGTACGGCAGCCGCGTGACCGTCGAGGCGCTGACGATGGTGGGCCGGAGCGAGGCGTACCTGCGCGGCCTGGGCATCCGCGAGGTGCGCGTGCGCCATCACGGCGACGTCGCCTGCATAGAGGCGGACGCGGCGGGCATGGCGCTCCTGGCGCGGGAGGACGTGCTCCGCCTTGCGGAGGAGGCGCTGCGGTCGTTCGGATACGCCCGCGTCGAGGTGGACCCGCGCGGGTACCGCAGCGGGAGCCTGAACGAGGCGCTGGGGCAGAGGAAGGCGCGGACATAGCGCCCCTGGCGCTTCGACTGAAGGAGCGGGCATGAAACGGGTTTACGGGCTGGCCATCCTGCTTGTCGTGCTCTCCGTTGTGATCGCGGTGGTTGTCGCGCGAGTAAACCTGACCGAGATTCTCCAGCCGCCGCCGAAGCCGCGCGAGTACACGGCGTCGGACACGCGCATCGAGGCGCGGGTGGGCGAGACGTTCGTGATTGTGCTTGAGTCGAACCGCACGACGGGCTATAGCTGGGAATTGAAAATGCCGCTGAACGAGAAGGTGGCGAAGTTCGTGAACTCGGAGTACGTGTCGCGGGGCGTCGGGTTTCCGGGCATCGGCGGCGAGCAGCGCTGGACGTTCCGCGGGGCGGGCGCGGGCACGGCGAGCATCACGCTGGAGTACATGCGCCCGTGGGAGATTAACGTGGCGCCCCTCAGGACGCAGACGTACGCGGTGAGCGTGAGGTAACGAGCGACTTAAGCACGGTTGCGATGTAGCGTAGATTCTTCGTCGTCCTTCCCCGGAAGGACTCCTCAGAATGACAGGATATGTATGTGTCATCCTGAGTGCAGCGAAGGATTTACCTCAGAGGAGATTCCTCGCTTCGCTCAGAATGACAGGGAACGTCGGCCCGCTCGTGGATTCGACAAACGCACCACGAGCGGGCTATTATTTGGCCTGACGCTTACTTAACTGAAAGGCCATCCCGTGACCATCGCGTACTTTGATCTGATAGGCGGCGCGAGCGGCGACATGACGCTCGGCGCGCTGGCGGACGCCGGGCTGGACATGGCGGCGCTGGAGTCGGCGCTCGCCACGCTGCCCGTGCGCGGCTATCGCCTGGAGGCGGAGCGCGTGCGGCGCGGCGCCCTCTCCGCCACGCGCGTTCGCGTCTTCATCACGCGCCGCTCGAAGCAGCCGCGCACCCTCGCCGACCTCCTCGCCATCGTCCGCGCGGGCAAGCTGCCGAAGCGCGTCCGCGAGCAGTCGTCGGCCATCTTCCGCCGCCTGGCGGAGGTCGAGGCCAAGGTCCACGACGTGCCGCTCTCCAAAGTCCACTTCCACGAGCTTGGCGCGGTGGACACCGTCGTGGACGTGGTCGGCGCGTGCATGGGGCTGCACCTGCTGGGCGTGGACGAGGTGTACGCATCGCCGCTGCCGCTCGGCCACGGGCTCATCCGCTCCGACGACGGCCCGCTGCCTCTGCCCGCGCCCGCGACGCTGGCGCTGGCCGCGCGCGCGAAGGCGCCGCTGCGGCCCGACGACGGCACGATGGGCGAGACGGTCACGCCGACGGGCGCGGCCATCCTGACCACGCTCGCGCGCTTCGAGCGGCCCGCCATGCGGCTGGAGCGCGTCGGGTACGGCGCGGGCGGGCGCGACACGCCGGAACGTCCCAACGTGCTCGCCGTGTGGCTCGGCCAGCGCGTCGAGAGCGCAGGCGAGACGCCACTGGCGCTGCTGGAGACGAACATTGACGACATGGACCCGCGCATCTACGGCCATCTGATGGAGCGGCTGCTGGAGGCGGGCGCGCGCGACGTCTGGTACACTCCCATCCAGATGAAGAAGGGGCGTCCCGCGACGATGGTGAGCGTGCTCGCCACGCCCGACATGGAGGGCGCGATTGTGGGCCTGCTGCTGCGCGAGACGACGACGCTGGGCGTGCGCGTGCGCGAGGTGCGCCGCCACGAGGCGCAGCGCGAGAGCGTCACGCTCAAGACTAGCCTCGGCGAGGTGCCGGTGAAGGTGAAGCGCATCGAGGGCAAGGCGGTGGGCGCGACGCCGGAGTATGATGTGTGCCGACGCATCGCGCGGGAGAAGGGGATGCCGCTCGTGGACGTGCTGCGCCGCGTGCAGCGGGAGGCGGACGCGAAGCTGCTCAAGGGCGGAGACAAAAGGGCATAGGTAGATTCCTCGCTACGCTCAGAATGACTGTAGTGTTGTGTCACCCTGAACGAAGTGAAGGGTCCAGGTAGGTCCAAGACAGAGGTAGATTCTTCGCTGCGCTCAGAATGACACTTACATGCAACGCGGGGGTGTCCCCCAGATTCATTTCCCTATCTCCCTCTTCCTGACAAGGGAGAGGGAGACGCAGAGGGAGAGGGCCGTAACCTGAACACACTGCCCGGCGCAACGGGCTGAACGGAGAAAGAGATGGCGAAGACGGCGCTGGTCATCGGCGGCACCGGCCCCACGGGACCTTTCGTCGTGAACGGACTGATGGACCGGGGCTACCAGGTCACGATCTTCCACGGCGGCTTCCACGAGGTCGAGTTCAACAAGCCGGTCGAGCACATCCACAACGATCCGCACTTCAAGGAGACGTTCGAGGCGGCGCTCGGCACGCGCACGTGGGACATCATCATCTTCGCCTACGGGCGGCTGCGGCTGGCCGTCGACGTGCTCAAGGGCCACACGGGCCGGCTCATCGCGCTGGGCGGCGCGACCGGCACCGCGGCGCAGCCCGACGACCCGCGCTGGGGGCCGTTCGGCATGCCCGCCTACGTGTCGGAGGACAACACCATCATCGAGGACAATCCGAGCCGCAACAAGTTCGGCTACCAGATGGCGGAGGCGCAGGCGGCGCTGCTCCAGGCGCACAAGGAGGGCCACTACAGCGCGACGTACATGGGCTTCCCCATCGTGTACGGCCCGCGGCAGCCCGGCCCGCACGAGTGGTCCATCATCCGCCGTGTGCTCGACAAGCGCCCGCACTTCATCATCGCGGACGGCGGCATCAAGCTGGAGAGCCGCGCCTACGTGGAGAACGCCGCGCACGCGCTGCTGCTGGCCGTGGACAAGCCGGACATATCGGCTGGCAAGAAGTACGGCATGGCGGACGACAACATCTACACCATGCGCCAGCGCATCGAGGCCATCGCGAACTACATGGGCCACAAGTTCGAGTTCGTGGACATGCCCTTCGACCTGGCGGTCCCGTGTCACGTGCTCTGGCGCAACGCGCGCGGGCACCGCATCCGCGACCTGCAGAAGATACGGGCTGACCTGGGGTACAGGGACGTCGTCGCCGCCGACGAGGCGATGCGCCGCACCGTGGACTGGCTGGTCAAGAACAGGCCGGAGCCCGGCGGCGAGGCGGAGATACAGCTCGGCGACCCCTTCGACTACGCGAAGGAGGACCAGCTCATCCGGGCGTGGAAGGACTGGCGGAACATGTTCCCGCGGGTGGACTACCCGGTGCTGCCGCCGGCGCACATGTACCGCCACCCGAAGAAGCCGAACGAGCCGTGGACGCGGCCCGACCACTGGGCCACAGGGCGCGGGGAGAAGCCGAAGTAGACTTGAAC
>Ga0082335_1006387_pt1 | contig 15228 bp, 18 predicted proteins | sample Subgrocontami58m_FD_72375 | JGI IMG/M metagenome (GOLD analysis project Ga0082335, IMG submission 72375) | Subsurface groundwater microbial communities from S. Glens Falls, New York, USA - GMW37 contaminated, 5.8 m (SPADES assembly) (version 2) ...
GAACCAGAGCAATTGGGTTATGATTTAATTGACAGGGAACTTGAACCTAGAGGCATAAATTATGCTGTGGTAACTCTACTAGAAAGTCAGGGGAACCGCCCGCAAATGGTTTATGTTCACAACAAAGAACAAATAGACAGTTGTAGAAAAGAAGGCAGACCCACTATTGGCCGCCATGGTACTAGGGGGGTTACTGTAAAAACTGAAGACAGATGGAATGAAGCATTAGGTTTTTTATTGATACAGGCTGGAATCGCATGTGGGATCTTTGAAAGTGGTTCTATGGGAATTCCTGAATATCGTGAACCTGACAGACCGTTATAGACAATAAAATCAATAGATAATTGAACAGAGTACAAAAAATTTGTAGAAACTTTCTACAAATTAATAAATAATATTCTTTCTTTATTTTTTACCCCTTTACATTCAATTTCGGAACTAGTCCAACAACAGGCTTAGAAATTCCAGCTATAGTTACTGATTTAACAACTTCATTAATATCCTTATATGCATTACCCCATTCTTCAGCTAATCCAGACATTGAAGCAGATTTTACTATAATTCCTCTTTTTTCCATATCTTTTTGAAGTTGATCGCCTCTTATCATATGTCTTGCTTTTGTCCTTGACATTGTTCTTCCGCTTCCATGGCAAGTACTAGAGAAAGTTTCTTCCTCAGCCTTGTTAGTTCCAACTAGTAAATATGAGCCAGTTTCCATTGAACCACCTATGATTACAGGCTGTCCAGTTTCTTTGTATAATGGTGACAATTCATGATGTCCAGGACCAAGTGCTAAAGTAGCTCCTTTTCTATGAACTAATAATTTTTTCTTTTTTCCATCAATTTTAAATTCACCAAATCTAGCTATATTATGTGCAACATCATAGACTAAATGCATTTCCATAGATTCTGCGCTCTGGTTAAACACTTTTTCAAAAGCTTCTCTTATTCTATGTGCTATAATCTGCCGATTTGTAAATGCATAATTTGCCGCACAAGCCATAGCTTTGTAATAATCTTGACCTTCGTTACTGTTGAAAGGAACAGACATAAGTTCTCTGTCTTTAAATGTTAGATTATATTTTTTTACAGCAGGCTCTATTATTTTTAAATAATCGGTAGCTAACTGATGCCCGAAACCACGACTTCCAGAGTGTACCATTACAACAACCTGGTTTTCAAAAATTCCGAATTTTTTTGCTAATTTTTCATCATGAATATTTTCCTTTTTTACAACTTGAACTTCTAAATAATGATTTCCAGATCCTAAAGTGCCAAGTTGATTTATCCCCCTATCAATAGCTTTTTGAGCTACCTTATTAGAATCAGCCCAATCAATCTTTCCATAGCTTTCAGTTCTTTCTAAATCTTCTTTCCATCCATAGCCATTTTCTACACACCATTTACTTCCTTGTTCTAAAACTTCTTTGAATTGTTGTTTGCTAAGTTTAACGAAACCTTTTACTCCAACACCAGCAGGAACTAACTTAAATAGCGTATCTACCAATTCTTTTGATTTTGGTTCAACATCATCCCATGTTAAATTAGTTCTTAAAAGTTTCATTCCGCAATTTATGTCATATCCTACGACAAAAGGACTAATAACCCCTCCTTCTTCAGGATCAAAAGCAGCAACTCCTCCTATACATGCTCCATAGCCGATATGAGCATCAGGCATTGCAAAACTATATCCCACAATTCCAGGAAGACAAGCTACATTAGACACCTGTTCAAACACACCATAATCCATTTCATTCAGTAGTTTTTCTGTTGCAATAATCCTTCCAGGTACGTTCATTCCTTCTTTAAATGAAGTTGGAAGCTCCCAAACTGCTTCGCTAATTTGTTTAATTTCTTTTGGTACAAAAGTCATTTTAAGAATGATTTTACTATCTTTTATAAAGCTTGCTAAAATTATTGTAGTCATTAATATTAGCTTTTAATATATAGTATTTTAAATTATTTTTATTAGGTTTTTCTATAAAACTCTTAATATTGTAAACATTCAACGTATTTTTTAAGTTTATAAGATTGTATTTTCTTATTGATAAAAAAGTAATATGTTTACCAGTATAAATATTTCTACCTTTCCTTTTAATAAAAAGTATTAAATCTTTTTTATTTTTTGGTATTACCCATTTATTATAATAACAATTCTTAATAGCCTTTTTTAAAAGTATTTTTTTATTTTGATGAAGGTAACCAATATAATTATTAAATTTTTTCATATTATCAACGCCACATATATTTAATCTATAAATAAGTATATTTTTTCTATTTCTTGTTTTTATAGAAGATGAATTTATATCAAATATTAACAATGCTTTTTTTATTTGTTTTAATCCGTTTAAGTTTACACATTCTAATCTTATTGATCTTGTTGAATTATTTCTTAATTCTACCCAAGAATCACAATCAAAAAAGGCTCTTAACCAGTATTTTAAATTGTCTTTAGATAGCTTAGGCATTCTCCATTGATAGGAATAATAGGAAAAATTTTTGGTTAGAGTAAAATAAATTTTCTTATTACCTATTTGACATCTCTCTAATCTATAAATATGTGGTTCTAATCCAAAATAGTTCTTAAATCTTTTTTGAAAGTCTTCTAATAATACATTATTCGTATTTCTAAATCCTATTCTATAATATTTATGATTTATATTATTCCCATTTTTTACTACATAACCATCACCACATAAATAACCATGGATAGAAGCTAAATTTTTATCGAATTTCATTCTATATGTAATAAGACTTCTTTGTTTATAAGCCTGGCGCGCGAGCCGTGAGAAGGTGAGATGTAGGAATTGTTTGCAAAATATATATTTGTTTATATAAATGAATTATTAAAAACAATCACTTCAACCCAGGTTGAAGCTATAAAAACATTTAAGTAGATGCTTTATTTAATAAATTTGGAGGCAACAAAATGAAAAATTTACCAACATATGTAATCTTAATATTAGTAATTGGTTTAGTAGGGACTACGTTTTTATTAAATTTCAACAAGGAAAAAAATCCTTCTAATGAACGGACAATAACAGCAACTGGTACTAGTGAATCCACAATAAAACCAGACAAAGTAGAAGTATATGTAAAAGTCTATACACAAGGTGATTCAGCAGACCAAGTAAAGGATAATAACACTAAGATTTCCAATAGCATAATAGCTGCCTTAAAGAAAGAAGGTCTAACAGATTCAGATATCGAAACAACGCAATATTATCTTAATCCAAGACAGAGGTATGATGAAAAAACAAATACCTATGTCCAAGATGGCTTCGAACTTTACAATGGCCTGAAAGTTTCTAGCTCTAATTTGGATTTAGCCGGAAAAATAATCGATGTATCTGTAAACGCAGGCGCTACAGGAATTGATTCAGTACAGTTTACTCTTTCAAAAAACAAAGAGGAAGAAGCAAGAACAGAAGCCCTAAAGATGGCATCACAAAACGCTAGAAAAAAGGCTGAGGCAGTGGCAGAAGGATTAAATGTAAAGCTTGGTGAAATCCAGTCAATTTCAGAGTCAAACTTTAACATCTTCCCATACATCTATGCCAAGGAAGACATTGCAATATCTTCAGGAGCAGCACTTCCTCCTCAGATAAATCCGCAAAACCTGCAGATATCAGCAACAGTTTCAGTTATCTATAAACTTAAATAAGAAGTTTTATCTGGCAAGGCTGTGCTTGCATAGATTTAATTTGTGCATTATGCAAGCCATGCATTTTTTTTGATTGTCTGTTGGAATCGGATCAATCTCTTTTTTTAATATTTTTTTTATTCTGTTTAAGTTATTCTGCAGGATAAACTCATTTTTAAGAGTAAAGGCTTCTTTCCAAACTTCAATGTTTGAATCTCTATCCCTTAAAATAGCGTAGATCGGTTTAGGAGTCTTATCTGAAAAATTCCTCTTGAAAAGATAGCAATAGGCGTAGATCTGGTTTTTTACTCCATCATATGCCCTTGCCCTAGGCTTATCTTCTATTATATAAATTGCTTCTTTATCAATACCTATTTCATCAACCTTACCCATTAAGAAGTTGTTTTCAAATTTTGTCTGTAAAAAAACCTCTTTTGTTATCGTATATTTTGTTGAATTAAGGAATTCTTCCAATGTTGCTGGCTCTGCTTCCTTTAAGAAATCTTCTTCTTTGCTTTCATGAATTTCAGAACCAGTCTGCATTTCTACTGTCCTAGGAACCTCAACGCCTTCTACATATTGCAGATAAAATTTGTATTCACAATAGCCATGCGCAGAAAGCCAGGATGCATATATTTTAGTTTCCATAAATAATAAATCAAGATATTATTTATAAACCTGTCGCGCACTCCACGAGAAGTGAGAAGTGGGCACAGAAAGCTTTAATAAATTAGTAAAATAAACAATCTTAATGAGAACTTTTATTGCAATAGAAATCCCAAGAGAATTAAAGGAAAAGATAGTAGAGATACAAGAAGAAATGAAGAAATTAGACATATATGCTACATATCCTTTCAAGAAAAACATCCATATTACCCTATTGTTCCTAGGTGAAAAAACAGAACAAGAGATAAAAGAAATAAAGGAAAAACTATCATTATTAAAATTCAACAAGTTTACTATTGAACTTCAAGGGCTTGGGGCATTTCCTAATCTAAACATGATAAATGTTGTATGGGTTGGTTCTAATTCAAATGAGCTTATAGATTTAAATGATATTGTATGCAAGCAGATAAATCAGAAAAACGACAAGAATTTTAACAGCCATCTGACTGTAGCTAAGATTAAATCAACCAAGAATATTGACAAAATACGGAATTTTATCAATAAAAACCAATACGTTAGTATTGGGAGCTTTGAAGTTAATAATTTTATTCTTAAAAAAAGCACCTTGACAAGTACTGGCCCTAGATATAAAAATTTAGAGACTTATCAATTAGAATAATTCTATTAGTAATATGCTAATTAATCCCAAAAATATTCCAATCCAGTTAAGAACAGATAATTTCTCATTAAATATTAATAAGCCAACTAAACTTAGGCCGATAAGATTAAGTAAAACAAATATAGAACCAGCCTTAGATATAAACTCATATCTTAAAGAAAATGCCCAGAATAGTGTTCCTATAAGATATATTATCAATCCAATAAGTATAAAGTAAAACCTATTACTATTCGCCCATTTTTTGAATAATACATCAGCAAATATCTCAAATGAAACTGCGATTATTATCAGAGAAAAAAAGATTATTTTTGTTAATACTAAGTTACTCATTTTATATATCCACAACAACCGTAGCCTTAAATCTATTTTTCTCTTTTTTGATTTCAAACATATGCATAGTTACTGCCTTAACGTCATTCCCTAAATCTAATTTTTCATAATTAATTTTATCGCCTTGACATATAGCGTTTAACTCAAATCCTTTTTTTTCTTTTATGCTTATTTTATAATTGCTGAACAATAATCCATCAGTATCCTTTATGAATAGTAGTTCAGACAAGAAATCATAAAGTAAACCTTCAATATTTTCTGATTTTAATTTAATAGTTTTTTTTATTTTTGGCTTTATCTGCTTTAAGTTTACCATACAATCAGACAGTGCCAAGGCGCAGTTCTCAAATAATTCATTAATATCCTTTCCAAAAGCCTCAAAAGCTATATCAGCAATTGCAACATCTTCCAAAAATCTGAATTTCATAAAGAAAAAGTAAATTCTGTTTATTTAAATCTATTTCTTTTTGTTGTTTATCTTGATCTTATCAGAAACAGATAGCTCTTCTATAACCATATGGCCTGAATATTTATCTTCCATTATTTTTTTTGATTTGAGGATATCTAATTTTTTATTGAATATTGGAGCATCTAATACAAAAGTGTCCATATAGCCACCTTCAAATCCTATGTGGAAACCATATTTCATTGAATCTCGTTTAAGCTCCTCAAAATTTTCATTGCTTATCTCGCGGCCAAGCCATTTAGGGCCACCATCGGTAGCTACTTGTGTTACAATTATTCTATATCCTTTTTCAAGCATCTCTTCTATTATCTTGTCGTGATCAAATCCAGAATGGGCAGCAAAAACCTCAACTCCAAAAGGATGAAGTGCATCCTGCAAGCTTTTCAACTGAGTTATTTGAAGTCCAGTACCTCCAAGAACTAAAGCATCCACCTTATGCTGTAAAACAAACTCTCTTATCAAATCAGCTTCTTTTTTTGCATTAGCTACATTGCAAGTAATCAAATAATGCTTTAATCCAAGAATCTCAGCAATTTTTGGAGTATGTTCCACAGTAGCAAAATGAAATAAGAAACAGTCAGTTCTAGTAGGCTTTACAGACAAGAGATATTCAATCTGCCAATTTTTTTCTATAGCATGCTGTATAGCAAACGTAGAATCCTTGCCTCCAGAGAATAATATTCCAACTTTCATAAAACTCTGAAAAATAGATGCTTTATAAATTTTGCTATCTTGGCAGAGGATTTCTTACATCATAACCCAAAAAATCATTATTTGGAGAGTAATTTGCCCTTATAGCATCTATAATAGGATCTAATTCATAAATTAAACCTACTCGACTTGAACGAAGTCTGTCATAGCCTATTCCGATATTTAAGCCTGGAAAATAATGTAAATCCTTTAATTGAGTACCATTAATTAGTTCAACTCTATAATAGTCAGGATTTTCTGGCTCTTTTAGAACTAACCTAACTTTATCACTCTTTATGTCTATGGATTTTACTATTACATCCAAGGTTTTTCCACTGTCTAGATTTATTAGCCTGACTCCCTGGTCAACTCTATGTGTTAATAATAATACCATTAATTTTTTAGAATTGGGCTGTTTAAAAAAGTTTCTAAATTTTGCTATCTTAGCTGGAATTTTATTACATCATAACCGAGGAAATCGTTATTTGACGAGTAGTTAGATCTTATTGCATTTATGTTAGGAGCTAATTTATAAATCAAACGTATCTGATTTCCGCTAGTTTGACGATCCCCAATTATTATATTAAACCCTGAAAAATAATCTAAATCTATTGATGGGCTATTTCTAATTAGTCTGACTTCGCGACACTTTGTAGATTCGTGCCCTTTTATAACTAATCCCACAACTAGATTTTGTTTATCTATAGATTTTACTATTACATCCAAAGTTTTTTCACTATCCAAATTTTTTAGTCTGACTCCATGATTAACTTTATGCGATAGTGTTAATGCCATTGGCCTTTTATAACTGAAAGATTTAAAAATGTATCTAAATCTTTCGCCATATATAAAGATTTACAGAAGTAGTATTGTAATTTGTAAGGTTTGCTGTTACTATCAAAGATTTTGCATAAACCTCTTTTTCAGGAGTTGAAGGAACAGCACAATTTGAAACAGTACAAATGGAAAAATTGTATCCGTAAATATTCTTAATGCTTGACTGAAATAGGGAATTGATGCAGTTATTATTATTTGACAGTATACAGTTTCTGTAATAATCAGAGCTTTGAATTTCCTTAAGTATTGATTCTTGGGTTAGTTCGATGTCTTTTGGAACTGAAGCTTCGTTTACATTGTTTTTTGCCAATAACGAAGTTGTAAATATGTAAATTATTAGAATAGCGACAACAGCCTCCAACGTCCTGATATAAGCTCTCTTATTCATTTTTACCATATTTTTAACTGCACAAAAACCGGAACTCTTGATGAATTTTGGTATAATATGAAAGATGTGTATTGTATTGCATAAACCTTTGCCTCTTTTGGGATTATTGATGTGGAGTAATCAAAAATTTGCACTTCATTAAGATCATAAATTGAAATTGAAAACTCATTGTTGTTAGGAAACCTGAACGCATTTTTTAGATCTGGGATTGTTGGAAGATTATTAAATTTTTGTACTGATATTCCAATAAACTCTTCTTTTACGCCAAAATCATAGTTGTAACTAAGAATTGGAGCTGGATTCATTGATTCAGGATTGGCAAGATGTACATTATTGAAGTCATCTGAATACAAAATATAATAAGGCTCTGCTTGGTTAAGAATAATGCTTGGGTCTCGGAATGAAAGATTAAAAGCCTGTTTACCATTTACTAGAAATGGCTGGTAATAAAAATCTCTATTATCAATATCCTTATTCACAAAATCTATTTTTTGAGGTTGAAAACCAAATGGAACTGTTATTTCATAATTAGGGTTAGGATCTGTTGCATTAAGGAATATAGGATATTTATCAATCTTCCAAATTACTGATTTTTCAAAGCTGTTTTTCAAACTAGGGAGCAGTAAGGAAGCTATATTTTCCTCCTTAATGCTGGGCTTTAATATTACAAAAGCTATTATCAGATATATTACAAATATGCCAACGCTAACAGCCACATCAATATAGCTCAATCCTTTCTTCATTTAATAACCCCTGAAAGTTGTGATTATGATATAAGAAATTATTACTAATACAGCAGAATGCTTCAACCCCATCTTTGCCTCTCCTTCTGCAAACTTCCCTATCATGAGTCCAGTAAAAAAACCCTGTATTAATACTAACCCAAGGAATAGGTTGTCAAAATTCAAATTTGATGTAGCCTCTACTGGTTTTTCTACAATAGAATTAAACCCAGAGTTCAACCCTCCAGATACAGTTAAAGTGAGATCTGCCAATTGGGGGAACAAATAAATCTGGACTGTTAACATTATTGCTATAAAAATGAAGAAGATGAAATAGCCCTGAACCATCTGAGAGTATGTGTTTGATCTTCTTTCTTCTCTTATTTTTTTTATCTGAACTATTGAATTTGATACAGCCCTTAAGACTCCATCTATGTTGCCACCAGACCTTTCTGCCTCTATAACAATCGAAACAGCCCTTAAGATTATTTTATTTCCAGTATCGTTTGCAAATATCTTTAATGCCTGCCTTAATGGTATACCCCACTCTATATGGTTGGCCAATTTTTTTATATATGGGTTTAAGGCTCCATAATCAGCTTTAGACACATGGAGTATTGCTTTAGGGATTGGAATGCCTGATTTTACTGTTTCTACTAAACCTCTGACGAATTCCAAGAACTTGAGCTCGATTTCTTTCTGCCTCTTGTTTTCATTTAAAAAATCAAGCCAGAATTGTGAAAAACCAATGACTATGCCTATAGCTATCACGGGCTGGAAAAATCTTGAATTCCTGCCGTAAAAAAACAAGAAATCTAGAAAAATAACAATTACTCCAAATCCAATTCCTACAAGATGCCTTGTTTTTATTTCCATTTTTAAAATTCTGATTTTGTTAGATTTAAAAATATGATAAATCCTATATTTAGTAGAGGAATTATGAAATAAGTCCCTATGAAAGCAACAGTTGAAATTGTAAGATTTGGGCCAATTGTCGGGGATATCTTGTCTAATATAGTAAGGGTAACCAAAAATAATAAAGGGGCAGCTATCAAAATTCCTGTATAGAGATCAGAATAAGTATCTAATTTTGATGTGTACTTTGCCTGGTCAGATTTATATTGGGACAGAGCATCTTCTGCCTTGTCCTGAATATATTTTTTAAGATCCCCTCCAGTTTCTGTAGTGGCAATAATTCCATTCAGAAGCTCCTTAAGCTCGTATGATGGGGTAGTAGAGGCAACAGCCCTTAACGCTGTTGATAGACTATATCCAAATAAGTTTACATAATTGAGGATTTTTTTAATTTCAGGTTCTAAATATTTGTATTCATGTGATTCAAGAAGCAATTTAAACATCGAAACCGGCTGAGCTCCAGATTCTGAGATAGCAGACATATGAACTATTGCAAAAACCAGGTCATATTTTATTTTCTTTTTCCTGTCGTTAATCAATGTTCTTGGATAGAAATAAGCCACAAAAAATGCAGCTACCATCCCCAAAATAGCTATAAGAACCGCCATAGCTAAGCTCTTTACAAACAATAAAGAGATTAAAAAAATAACAGGAAGAGATAAGGCTGTTGTGAACAACATTATGCTTATATATGTCTTTGATAGGATTCTTATATGTGCCATACTGATGTCACGATAGAGTTCCTGGAATAACCTGGGATATTTATTTGTAATATAAAAAGTCAGATTCCCCATTACCTGATTGGAGATTTTGGCATAGAAATTGGATTTGTAAATGGAATATCCAGTCTCTACAAATGTTTCTGATTTTTTTATTTTTTTCTGGTCCTGAACGAATTTTTTCAAGAATTTTTTGTCCAATTCATCAAGGTTTATGTTTTCTTTTCTGCTTTCTGAAGATACAATGCCACTTATTCCTTGGGACAGATTAGCCCTATTCTTCTTTTCTCCTGTTGATGGCATCAAGTAATTTGTTGCATTGTCTGTAAGCAGTTTTATTTCCCTTATCAGCTTATTTATATAAGAATTATAATACATCATAATCTCATCATAGCTTCTGTTTTTTAGCAATGACGAAATTGACTGGTTGAATTCCTTTTCATCTATGCTTCCCTGCTTTAGGTCATTTTCAAGCTTTGATTTCTTGTAGACTAAGCTTTCCCTGTAATTTCTGTAAATTAACAACTCGTCAGAAAGTTCTATAATCTTTGCTATATTCTCAATAAAGTCTGTTTGCATCTTTTGTCTGGATATCATCTATTAATTTTTGTATTTGGATCAGAATTGTGAGGACCAATGACTTTAGTCTTTCTATTTGATAGTTAACATTTTTCAATTCGTCTTTTTTTTTATTGAGCATTTCCTTGTCTCTTATCCTGCTTATCTCTGATTCCAAGGATTCTTTCTTATTTAAAAAAAATCTGTACTTGTTGGACAACTCCTTCAAGCTTTCAGTGTTCTGATGGATCATTTCAATACTCATTTTAAAACTTCGAACTTTTTCAGTACTGATTTTGGATCTTTATAGTACTCATTGATAACTTCCTTTACCTCTCTGAAATCAAAAATACTTTTTTTGTACATATTAATCAGCAGCTGCGTTCTTAAATTGAATTCTTTTATGAGGTCGTCCCTTGAAAGTCCATGCCTCATCATTATTTTATTGAAAACATGGCTCTCTGACTTGAAAAGATAAACATCTCTTGATGGATCCCAATAAAATGGTATGTTTATATTGGCTCCACGAGAACTCTCTTGTACATTTACAATCTCTGCAATCTCTCTTACTCTTCTTACCTCCGCCCCCTTAATTTTGGTTTGAGTGATTACGCAGGCAACATCCAATGTTTCTACTAAGGAAGCTGAAAGATTTATTGGCGGAGTTTCCAAACGTCTTATCAAAGTATCGACAGAATTTGCATGCATCGTCCCCATAGAGGGATGCCCTGAATTGTGCAATAAAATACCACCAAAGCCCCCAACAAAGTTTCTACTACCAAACACACTTATATCATAAACAAACTCCTTTTTATCAAGATTTATCATTTCTATGGATTTAATTTCATCTATGTAGAGATCGCCTATTCTATTTTTTTCCTTGCCTTTTCCTTCAAAAATTTTCTTAGACCACTTTAAAGGGTTGACATATTTCAAAAATTCATTTTTGCTAATCGCAGAATAAAAAAGTATTTCATAATCTGTAGTATTTCTACCTAGCCTATTTCTTTTATTGATCCTTGCAACAATTCCAAATGTCAATAACAATTTAGTTATATCATCCGCTAATTTTTTAGAAATTGTATAATAACCAAAATAGGCATTATTAAAACTACCATCTCCATCGTATAAGGCTGAAAGAAATTGACCTATTTTTTCCTTGCTTATACCAAATATGAAGTCTGGTATCTTTTTATTATCTTTAAATCCACAATATAATTTCAAGAATTCATATATAACTTTGCTATTAAACGAAAGCTCCGTACAAGTGCCAAAACCTCTAGTAATAATCCTCTTAGAAGGATTCTTTCCAGTTATAGAAAATATGCAATGTTTCATGTCTTCTATAATCTTTTCATTTTTATTGTAAAATGCCATCCTATCTGATCTATTTATACCCAGACTACCTTCTGATATGTAATAGCCAAGTAATCTTAAAAACTCTGAAGTTAACTTAAAATTAGGATTGAAAGGCTCACTTTGCCTGTAGAATTTTACCTTTAAGTCGTCTAAATTATATTCTATACTTGCTTTTTTCATTAGTTCAATGAAACTTTTAGCTTTCAAGGATGAAGGTTTAGATCTTTTGAAGTTTGCATAATAATCAGAGATAGATTTTACACCACAATAGTCAGATGCATTGTAGTAACCAATTTTAGATACAGCTTCTTTAATGATTTTGGGAGCATAAACTCTTATATTTGGTAATAAATCTAGTAAATTAATATAGTCTAGATCATTATAACCGGATGGAATTTTACCAGGAATTAGAATACTGTCCCCAATACTCAAATCTTCCATTTTAGAGTTTATAAGGCCATCAGAAAATTTGAATAAAGAATGATCTGGAGTTAGAGTTATCTCTCTACCCATCTTTGTAGTTACCTTATACAATAGATTTCTTTCTGGATGTCTTACAACTGCTGTTATCGGCAAAATTTTAACTTGATTATTATTTATAAGGTCATAGGTAATAGCATAGCAATTTTTAACTTCAGCTAAATCCTTTATTTTAATTCTGCATGGTTTGCTATCCTTAATTATTAGAATTTCTTCTTCACCCTTTATAGAAGCCATGCCTTGGAATAAAACATAAGCCTCTTCTCCCCTGACTTCACCTATAATAACATAGTCTGGATTCTGCCTGAAGCTTTCCTTCAATAAAGCAAATAAGGAAACCTCTCCGTATTTTTGCCCAACAAGATTTGTCAATCCAACTCCTGCCCTAGCAATAGAAGGCAGCCAATTTTCATGTTCTATATTTAATTCTTTAGTGTCTTCGATAGATACGATTCTGGCTTGTGGAGGTATAAAAAAAGTCAGGGCATTCAAAAATGTAGTTTTTCCAGACCCAGTTCCTCCAATTACCATAATATTCATTTCATACTCAATCAAAAGCCATAAGTACGCAAAAATTTGAGGTGAAGCCGTCCCCATCTGTATCAGCTTTGTCGGAGTCCAAGGTCGCTTTGTAAATTTACGAATCGTAAAAGTTGGCCCTTTTGAAGATATATCCTCTGTAAAAGTGGCATTGGCCCTAGATCCGTCCGGCAAAGCTCCATCTAACAATGGATTGGCATATGAAATATATTGGCCACATTTTTGAGCCAGTTTCTCAACAAAAGAAGTCAGGTTTTCCAGGTTTGTAAAAACAATATTAGTCCTTAGGTTTCTATATTTTCTGTGGACTATGTAAATAGGAGAGTTAAGGCCATTGCACTCTATATCTTCAATAAAGTAATCATTCAATAAAGGCTCTATCTCGTTAAAACCCACAAAGTTTCTGTATATGTAATACATAATTTTAAGATAAGAGTCTCTTGAAATCTCTATCCTAAGCTCATTTAATAAGACTCTGAGATTTTTTTCCAGGTATTTTATAATGGTTTCATTGGACTTTACAGCGATGAAGCTTATGTTTATTAATTCCTTAATCCCATCTTCCAGAATTCCTAAAATTCTCTGCTGCTCTTGGTTTAATGCAGGCTCTTCTATGAAATAAACTAATTCTTTGTTTTGAGAATCCCAAAATATATGCGCGTAGGCATATGGTGGTATTAACGGATATTTTATGTTTATTTTTTCCTTTTCAACATCAGGAAAAGAAGGAATAGTAGGCTTAGTGTCTATGCTGAATAATGGTTTTTCTTCTATAAAATCAGCCCCTTTTTTTTCCATCTCTTTAAGTTGTTGATTATGATTTATATATGTTTTGGTAGCTATTTTAAACAGAAGTAATTAACACTGTTGTATTTGAATTATAAGTACCAATATTTGTTATCAAGAGATTATTTGAACCTGTAAATTCATTTGAAGTACTTTCCACTGTCAAATTTAATATATTTTTATAATCTATTTTAAAACTTGAGATGTAAAGATTTTTTGATCCAGTATCTTGAGTTGTTAGAACTAAACTTCCTTTTTGAACATCGACTCCTGGTTCAGACAGCAAGGCACTAGTTTCAAAACTCCAATCTATTGTTTCATCTATGTCATTTATTGTAAAAGTACCTTTCCTTATCTCAAACTTGAAAGGCCTTCTTGAGCCAGGTCCTTCTGAGTAAACGGCTCTTATCTTATCGTCAAGAGACAGCATTAAATTTTCAGTATCTATAGCAGTATTCTTGTCCCTAATCCTATTGATTACAGGAATACCAACTGCCAATATTATACTTAGAAGTATCACTCCCAGACCCATGTACAAAACTGCGGAAATCCAAATATCTGCTTTTTTACTCATTTTAAATCAAATAAAAAAAGAAAATTAAACTAAAGAGTTAGGTTATAGTAACTCTTGGGTCTGTAGCAGGAACAGTTATTTTTTGTTCAGAACAGACTATTCTACAGCTCGCCCCATCACTAGTTGTCTGTGTAAAAATTGGGCTTACATGTATCTTACTTAGACTCTGGCTGCCTATAGGATTACTAAAATCAAGGGCAACGCTTGCTATATTTAAGCTAGCACCAGTAACTAGTGGGATATTAGCCTGTTGATTTTCAACAGAACCATCATCAAATTCCCTTTGAACATTGAATGCCTCTAAGTCTTGAGTAGCTGCTAAGTTATTGACTATCAAAGAATTGATAACACTTTGGGCAGTTCCATAAGCTATTGAACCAACACTTATTTCAACCTGAGAGCTGCAAGCAATCCTTCCCTGAGATTCACATCCTGTAGTCTGTGTAGTTTCCCTGAATAGCGTTCCACCCCATCTCATAACTAATGCTGCTAATACAATAGTAAATCCAATTAAAAGAACAGTTGCAATCAACGGAGAAATACCTTTCTTATTCTTTCTCAAAATTCCACCTCCTTTTTAAACATTATCTTGTAGGGTAGATTTGTATATTTAAATGTTTCTAAGATATTTTTGTTATTTTACAGTTGTAAAATTAAAGTTAAAAAATAAAAATTAATTATGGTATTGCTTGTATTCTTGGGTCATCAACTAAAATAGTTTCAGTTTGTTCTTGACATACTATCTTGCAACTTCCACCATCACTAGTTGTTTGCGTGAATATCGGTGTTACATATAAGGCCTCTAAATTTAGTCCAGGATTAATATAAGAACCAAGATTACCAGTATTCTTACTTTCTCCAGCATTTAAACCACCACTAATAGTAACTGGTATATTCTCAATAGAGCCATCACCTAATTTCCTTTGTACGTTTAAG
>Ga0082335_1006388_pt1 | contig 15226 bp, 11 predicted proteins | sample Subgrocontami58m_FD_72375 | JGI IMG/M metagenome (GOLD analysis project Ga0082335, IMG submission 72375) | Subsurface groundwater microbial communities from S. Glens Falls, New York, USA - GMW37 contaminated, 5.8 m (SPADES assembly) (version 2) ...
CAGCGGCCACCGCGGCCGCGCCCATGCTGTTGCGCCGCGCCTGGCTCATGCCCGGCGCCGGCGCTTCTTCCAGCACTTTCTGGTGGCGCCGCTGCACCGAACAGTCGCGCTCGAACAGGTACAGCGCGTCGCCCTGCGTGTCGGCGAACACCTGGATCTCGATGTGGCGCGGGCGCGTCAGGTATTTTTCCAGCAGCACGCGCTCGTCGCCGAAGCTCGCTTTGGATTCGCGCTGGCACGAGGCGAGCGCGGCGGCGAAATCCGCGGCTTTGTCGACGCTGCGCATGCCCTTGCCGCCGCCGCCGGCCGAGGCCTTGATCAGCACCGGATAGCCGATTTTGTCCGCCTCCTTTTGCAGCAAGGCCGTATCCTGCGCGTCGCCGTGATAGCCGGGCACCAGCGGCACGCCGGCCCTGCCCATGATGTCCGTGGCCGCGCTCTTGCTACCCATGGCGCGGATCGCGGCGGGCGGCGGCCCGATGAATACCAGGCCCGCTTTCGCGCAGGCTTCGGCGAAGTCCACATTTTCGGAAAGGAAGCCGTAGCCGGGGTGAACGCCTTCCGCGCCGGATAGCCTGGCCGCCTCGAGGATCTTGTCGCCGCGCAGGTAGCTGTCCCTCGCCTCGGCGGGACCGATGCAATATGCCTCGTCGGCGAGATCGACGTGGCGCGCGTCCGCGTCGGCCTCGGAATACACGGCCACGGTTTTCACGCCCAGGCGCTGCGCGGTCTTGATCACCCGGCAGGCGATTTCGCCTCTATTTGCAATCAGAATCTTCTTGAACATTTTTTTGCCATGTGGATCGCGAGCGCCGTTGCGCGCTGCGCGCGCCAACCGTGTTTTCCGGACGGATAAAAAACATCCGTCCGGAAAACACGGTTATGAATAAAACCAAGGACAGTGCTGGGTTTTATACAAGATCGCCGATTGCGCGCGGACGGCTTCTCGTCCGTGCGCAATCGGTGATCCGCGCGGACAGTTTTTCGTCCGCGCAAAGTCACCACTCTGCGAGAACAGGGGCGTAATTCAAATCGCCGCGTATGAACGAAATCTCGCATCAAATCTTGCCCGCCTTAATCTTCTGTGCCTTGGGTTCTTTGGTGTCCTGCGTCTTGATTTCGGCCCACGACGGCTTGCGTTTTTCCAAGAAGGAGCGGATGCCCTCCTTGCCGTCGGTGGAGGCGCGCGCGGCGGCGATGCGCGCGGCGGTGTCGGCGATCATGTTCTGGTCTATGGCGCCGTGCGCCACGCTGCGTATCAGATCCTTGCTCGCCGCGATCGCGGCCGGGCTCGCAGACAGCAGGTGACCGAGCAGGGCGTTGACGCCGGCGTCGAGTTCCGCCATGGGGACGATGTCGTGGACCAGGCCGATGCGGAACGCCTCGGCGGCGGTGAAGCGTTCGGCGCTCAGGAAGTAGCGCCGCGCGTGGCGCTCGCCCATGGCGGCGACGACGTAGGGGCTGATGGTCGCCGCGATCAGTCCCAGCTTGACTTCGGACAGGCAGAACTCGGCCTCCTGCGCCGCCACCGCGATGTCGCAGGCGGCGACCAGGCCCATGCCCCCGGCAAAGGCCGGACCGTGCACGCGCGCGACGGTCGGTTTTTCCATCATGTAAATGGTATTCAGCATTGCGGCCAGCCCCATGGCGTCGGCCTGGTTGTCCTTGAGGTTGTAGCCGGACATTTTTTTCATCCAGTTGAGATCTGCGCCGGCGCAGAAAGCCGGCCCGCGCCCGGCCAGCACCACGGCACGCAGGTTCTTGTCCGCATCCGCGGCCTTGAACGCCTGCGTCAGCTCGGCGATCATGGTTTCGTTGAACGCGTTGCGCATCTCCGGCCGGTTCATCCAGATCACGCCGACGCCGTGTTGAACGGCGATTTCCAGGGTCTTGTATTTCATCGGTTCGTCCTTGATTTGGCCGGCAAGGCGCTTGCCGGCGGTGTAAATGGATACTGCCGTTACATCCTGAACACGCCGAAGCGCGTCGGTTCGATCGGCGCGTTGAGCGCGGCCGAGAGCGCCAGGCCGAGCACCCTGCGGGTGTCTTCCGGCGCGATCACGCCGTCGTCCCACAGCCGCGCGCTGGCGTAGTAAGGGTGGCCATGGCGGTCGTACTGCTCCAGGATTGGCTGTTTGAAGGTCGCTTCCTCCTCCTTGCTCCAACTGCCACCCTTGGACTCGATGCCGTCGCGCTTGACCGTTGCGAGCACGGAGGCGGCCTGCGGCCCGCCCAAGACCGACACGCGCGCGTTCGGCCACATCCACAGGAACCTGGGCGAGTAGGCGCGGCCGCACATGCCGTAGTTGCCGGCGGCGTAGCTGCCGCCGATAATAACGGTGAACTTGGGCACGCGCGCGCAGGACACCGCGGTGACCATCTTGGCGCCGTCGCGGGCGATGCCACTCGCTTCATATTTCTTGCCCACCATGAAGCCAGTGATGTTCTGCAGGAATAACAGCGGAATGCCGCGCTGCGAACACAGTTCGATGAAATGCGTGGCCTTTAGCGCCGATTCGGAATACAGGATGCCGTTGTTGGCGACGATGCCTATCGGATAGCCGTAGACATGGGCGAAACCGCTCACCAGCGTAGTGCCGTAGTTCTGCTTGAACTCGTCCAGTTCGCTTGCATCAACGAAGCGCGCGATCACCTCGCGCACATCATAGGGCTTGCGCTTATCGGCGGGGATGACGCCGCGCAGCTCTTCGGTCGGGTACAGTGGCTCGCGCGGCTCGCGCAGCGCCGTATTCACCTGCTTCACACGATTCAGGTCAGCAACAATGGTGCGTGCAATCGAAAGGGCGTGCGCATCGTTCACCGCGTAGTGATCGGCGACCCCGGACTGGCGCGTATGCACGTCGGCGCCGCCCAGTTCCTCCGGCGTCACGATCTCGCCGGTGACGGCTTTCACCAGCGGCGGTCCGCCCAGAAAAATCGTGCCCTGACCCTTGACGATGACCGCTTCGTCCGACATTGCCGGCACATAGGCGCCGCCGGCCGTGCACGAGCCCATCACCACCGCGATCTGCGGTATGCCCGCGGCCGACATGTTGGCCTGGTTGTAGAAAATGCGGCCGAAGTGCTCGCGATCTGGAAACACCTCTTCCCAAGTGGGCAGGTTGGCGCCACCCGAATCCACCAGGTAAATGCAGGGCAGATTATTCTGCGCCGCGATTTCCTGCGCGCGCAGATGCTTTTTCACAGTCATCGGGAAATAGGTGCCGCCTTTCACCGTAGCGTCGTTCGCCACGACCATGCATTCCTGGCCCAGGACGCGGCCGATGCCGGTGATGATGCCGGCGCAGGGCGCCTCGTTGTCATACATATCGAAGGCCGCGAGCTGCGACAGTTCGAGAAACGGCGAGCCCGCGTCGAGCAGGGTGCGCACGCGCTCGCGCGGCAGCAGCTTGCCGCGGGCGACGTGCTTGGCGCGAGCGGCCTCGCCGCCGCCCAGGGCGACCTGGTCGATCTTGGCGCGCAGGTCCGCGACCAGCGCGGACATCGCCCCAGCATTGGCCCGGAAGTCGGCTGAGCGCGCGTTAAGGTTAGTTTTCAGTGTGCTCATGGCGGACGGTTGGAGGAAGGGGATCGGCGCGGGTACGGTAGATGCGCGTGGTGCGCGCGAAAAAGCCATTATAGCAACCACCGGGCAGTCCATTCGCCTGCGTTGACGAACAGGGCCGGGCTCCCCCACAATCGCTGCATATTCGTATTCTTACCCTTTTTCGAGGGTCCCCCACCCCACGAAAAAAACCCGGCGCTCGGCCGGGCTTTTCGATTCGAGCGGTGCGGTGCGCCGCACACTGTTTACGCCATTTTAAAAAGTAAACCCTTGCGGGAGTTTGTCCGCCGGTGTCCCGTCTGGAACCCATGAAAGGTCAAGAATGGTATAGGTCGGATCCAAGGTATTAAAGATTGGAACCACCTTCAATCCGAACTTGGGCTCGCCGATTGACAAATAACTCATCAAAATCGTGCATACGCCGTCGAATTCAATATTAATAAACTTCATAGGTTTATCCAGAATATTGAACGCGCCCGATCGCTGGCAGATCATGAACGTATGAACCCGCGATGTTTTCTTGGCAATATCCGTCATGTCAATTAGGGTGTTTCGTCCCAGGCAATCGGGGCAATGAATTCTAAAAGGCTGATAAACGGAACCTTTGAATTCGCAGTCTTTGTTATCACAGCGTGTGGCAAGCAGCTTGCCTTTGCCCAGCGCTTCAAAAAAAGGAGCCTCGCCGCCGTAGGTATGAATATGGGTCAATTCACGAGGGTTGGTAACGCCCACAAGTTTATAACCGTCATCCGCATTTCTAATAGGCTCGTTCTGAGCGAGACGATGGAAATTGCCCTTAATTTTGTAGCTATTGTTCTTTACAAACACTTGTCCGAACATGCTCATAATTTTTCTCCCTTATGCATCTTTCGTTAGTAAATGATCGGGGTTCATTAATATCGTGGCCGTGACATGCGATCCCACACCGGCGTGGCTTATTGCCATTCCTCTGTTCGCTCCTTTTACCTGCAAATCCTCCCAATCCGCCGGTTTTTGACGGCCAAATTCTTTCCAGCGTTTTTCGTCGCCGTGAAATTCAGACCATCTGTTCCAGAGATGCGACGCTACCTCGAAAGCCTGCATAATTCCTGTGGCGCCAACGGAATGCATACAGCCAAGAAGCCCGCCGGATATATTGGATGGCAGTTTCCCTGGCTTTTTCGTTCTTGGATTGGTGTGATAGCAATCACCGGATTCGACATAATCACGACCTTCACCGTAGGGTCTCAAACCAACATCCTCGTACGTTTGCACATCGCTGATGGTAAATGCGTCATGCAATTCAACAACGTCAAGATCGTTCAGCGGGTTTGTAATGCCTGACATGCCGTAGCCATAATAGGCAGCCATACGTGCGGCAAGAAAGCCGCTGAAACCGGGATACCGCTCCCCACCCGGGAAACGTTTGCCAAGGTCTTTGTATTGATCTGTGGTTTCATGCGGAAGAAGAGGTATTTCCATATGCCTTCTGTCTGCCGGCCTCAGCGTATGAGATCCGGCCGCAACCCACATTCTCAGCGGCTTATTCTTTGAATTCTTAGTAAGCTGGATGGCGGTATCCTCATCGCAGATAATTGCGCATGCAGCGCCCACACTCATTAAGCAGCAGTCAAGAGCGCGCAGCGGGTGTGCGACAACCGGAGATTTCAAAACGTCTTCGACAGTTATTTTCATCGGCGCATGTGCCCATGGATTCATACGAGCGTATCCATGGTGTTTCACGGAAATTTCCGCGAGCGTTCTTCGGAACGATTCTTCGGCTTTTCCGAATATCTGCCAGTAACGCTGCGCCATAACGGCGTAGTAGCCCGTATAGATATGTCCAAGAGGGCTTTCCCAATCTTTGTCGGCAGCGCAGGAGATATAAAAATTACCCTCGTCGGTCGGGACCTCGTCCATGCGTTCCCATCCCATTGCCAGAACGCAATCGGAGTATCCGGACGCGACCGCTTTTACCGCCTCCCAGAGAGTTGAACCACCTGTAGCTCCTCCGGTCTTAACGCCAACATTGCCAAGCGGGTCCAAACCTAATCGGTCATGTATTACCGATTCGCCTAGAAGCTGATCGCCAAAGTGATCGGCAAAATGACCATAGTAGCAACTATGAATATAGCTCTTCAGCTCCGCAGGTGACAGGTCTATGATCTCCGCCGCCATGGAAAGGGCATCTATGCAAAGCTCCTCCGTCCGTTTGTCCGGCATGGCGCGATCAAATTTTGACTGACCGGCAGTAACCAGATATACCGGCCTTTGCAGCTTCGGAATTGCTAATTGCTTTTCGCTAAATTTAATCATAACAGCACCTCTTTAATAGAATTGATCAGTGACGAATTCGCCATTCACGAGGAACTACTGACAGGAAGTTTGATTTTTCGAGAGTGGCCGGTAGTATAAACTATGTTTCTTTCGCATTCACTTTCCGCTTCCGCCAACCGTTTAACGGGCAAGTTTCAGCGTTAGCCGAACACTTTTTTGACATCGATGTCGACAACATTTCAGCGTTAGTCGAACACTCATGGTGTGCCTTGGTAAGGTTTGTTTGGACGAGGGTAATGAATCTCACACAGCAGCGGATGGATGTCTGGGTCACGTCGGCGCAGCGCGTAGAAACGGATGCGTTGATGAGTGAAGTCCACTTCGCAGCGCACGAGTCGATGCGGCCAATGTGGATCGACAGGGAAGGATCTGCCGAGCAGATCGACGTTGCCGTTCTCACCGCTGCGGCGCAGGAAGATCATGGTGCCTTTGAGCGAGGCGCTGAGGTCGAGCTTGAAGCCTTTGGGGGAGGCTGCGTCGGTTGGATGCGAGTTCTCTCCGGTCGGCGGTCTTTGGCGCGATACGCTGCGATATGTCGGTTTTCAGTATGCTCATGGCAGGCGGCAGGAGGAATGGGATCGGCGCGGGTACGGTAGTTGCGGGTGGTGCGCCGGGTGGTGCGCCCGAAGTGCTTATTATAGCAACCGCCGGGCAGTCGATTCGCATGCGTATCGGGAATAGATCGAAATGTTCGCCAAGGGTGCAGCCATTGCGTTTCTTAGTCGCGTACGCCTAGAGAGTTAGCCGGCTGTTGAAAAACGATTCCCGAACATGAAAATGCATTCCATCTTCATGCACTCTCAGAGGGAAGCGTTATTCAACAGCCCTGACTTGGGGGATCTAAAAGGGGGCCTAAGGAAGGGATGGGACCCTTCCGTTTCCGTCCAGGCCCCTTTTTCAACACCCTGTTAGTGCGGCTTTCGGGCTTCCCGATGAGGGCGTCCCCGATCGGTGACTCAACGGCTATTTGCGATCAAGCTTGCGTTGTTCGAGATGCCGCACGAAAGCCTTGAGACGCTTCCCTGGTTCCGGTCGATGCCAGGTCTTCTCGAATTCATCAATGCTGTACGCAATTCCCTCGTCCAGAGTCATGCTCTCCCATTGCCGAACAAGACGCTTCTGGCTCTCAATGACGTCAGGGTCAGATTGCGTGATCTCCTGGATGCAACGGCGAATCGCGCCGTCAAGGTCGTCAGGTTCCGCGATCTCTTCGACCAGGCCCCAGGCGTAGGCGGTACGCGCGTCAATCGCTCTGGCGGTGTAGACAAGCATGCGCGTGCGACCCCAACCGATGAGGCCGGGCAGCAGAATGGTCTCGATGACGGAAGGAATCCCGAGCCGAACTTCGGGCATTGCAAACATCGAACGCGAAGAGGCGATTCGAAGATCACACGAGACTGCGATCTCGAGTCCCCCACCAAGCGCGTGCCCGTCGATTCGTGCGATCACGGGAACCGGCAACATTCGAATCGCATGACATACTTCATGGACCGAGGTGATGAACCTGCGTCCGCTTACCGGATCGAGGTCGGCCAATGAGTGAACATTCGCGCCTCCAATAAACGCCTTGTTCCCAGCACCAGTTAGGACTACGACCCGGAGATCGCGCTGCTGGCTCATCCATAGCAGCCGTTCGGACAGCTCCGCTATCATCGTCTCGCTCAGCGCGTTGAGCTTAGCCGGGTCGTTCAGTATCAGGGTGGCGACGCCCTCCTGAACCTCGCATTTGACTACCCGTTGATCAGATTTGGTCACGTTATTTCCTCACCTCGACTATGCATGAACTGGAGAACTGGAGTAGACCTCCAACCAGACGATATCTCCTTGCCTCTCCCACCTTCGTTGTCAACGCGCCACTTCCGATTTGGCGGTGGTTTCCAGCGCCTTCAGGCAGCGGACGAGCTTTTTTCCCAGCGCGGCCTCATTGTCGGCCACGCGCTGCAGTGGACCCGCAATGGCAACCCCAATAGTCGAAGCTCCCATGCGTAGAGGCGCTGCGATTGCCATCACGTCGGAGACATTCTCTCCGTGTGTCGCATAGTAGCCACGCGTTCGCGACGCGGCGAGGTCCGCCTTTAGGCGTGGGGCGGCGACCATCGTGCGCTCCGTGACTTTTTTTAGTTCGGCGGACCGCAGCCACGCGTCGAGCTCCCCTGGCGGCATCGCTCCGAGCATCACTTTCCCGATCGAGCTGGAATGCAAGGGTTTGTGTTCGCCCGCCTGGGACGAATAGCGAATAGCCTGCGAGCTCTCCAGCACGAGCAGATAAAGGACTGTATCGCCATGACGAACGCCGAGGATGACCGTCTCATCCACCTCGTCGCGCAGTTGCGTGAGTGCGGGCTCGAGGCGCAGGACCACCGGATCGTGCACGTTGATATCCTGCGCCAGATCCCAAAGCCGGCGGGTCGGATAAGCATCACGGCCGGCGCCGAAGTAAAGGAAGCCACGCTGTTCCAGCGCCTTGAATACTCCGTGGCACGTCGAGACGGGCATGTTCGTCAAGCGTGCGACTTCTGAGAGCGATAGAGGACGGCGAGCATCGCGAAATGCTTCGAAGATCTCCAGCGCGCGCAGTGCGGACCGGCTCGCTTCTCCCTTCATGGCCATGGGACTCTGTAGAAAAATTTCAGCATATCAATTACAAGTTCTGGTAGTGCTCAAGCAGTGCTGCGCGTTAAGAGCAACGCGGATGGCACGGCTTGTTCGCCGGCGACCCCCTTAGCGGCGCCCTGTTCTAATGCCACCCATAAGTACCCTTTGCACGGCGACCAACGTGTTCTATATTGGTGAAATTATCTTCATAATAGCGAAACACCCGGTCTCAGTACAACAGATTTTCGGGCGGCCGCCCAGTCACCGAATTAAACGCTTGGCGAGATAAACCGGACAGTCGCAGGAGGAATGGGGGTGATACGGTACAATAACTTTGCGCTACCTTACGCCAGTGACTGGCATTGCCCAAGATTCGGGCTTGCGGTAGATTGCGGGGCAGCTTACCAATAAGGGCGTCCAGATCGGCTCAGACTTCTGCCTAGGTAGCCGCTATTGGACACCATCCCGGAAATGTGCGCTGTCAAGCCTCGTGGAAGGAACTGGGTCCGCCATGAGCACTCGGAAAATAAAGATCGTGGGCAGATTGATTTACCTATCCGTCGGGCGTTCGCGCCAAGCCCCGGCAGGAGACGCAGTCTTATGTTTGATTTCGACCGCATCATCGAGCGCCGTGGTACGCACTCTTCGAAGTGGGACAGCATCGAGCGTCTTTCCGGCATTAAGTCGCCAGATGCGATTCCGATGTGGGTGGCGGACATGGATTTCGCGTCGCCACCAGGCGTCACGGCAGCGCTCACTGCGGAGGTCCAGCGTGCAATCCACGGCTATTACGCCGACACGGGTAGCTGGGCGGCCGCGCTCGTCGATTGGATGGCGCGTCGCCATGGCCTAAGGCTGGATCCGGACTGGGTTAGCCCGACGCCCGGGATCGTTTCCGGGCTGGGCCTCATCCTTCAGGCAGCGTGTGAGCCGGGTGACGAAGTCGTCGTCTTCGCGCCCGCTTATCACGCTTTTCGCAAGATTATTCTCGCCAGTGGCCGGCACATTCTCGATGTGCAGCTTGTCGAGGTCGCGGGGCGCTACACGATAGATCTCGATGCATTGCACGGCAAGACGACGCCTCGGACAAAAGTCGTCTTCTTTTGCAGCCCTCACAACCCCGGTGGGACCGTCTGGTCGGTGGATGAGATCCGCGCGCTGGCTGCTTTCTGTGCGGGGCACGGCTTGATCCTGGTTTCCGACGAGATCCATTGCGATCTCGTATTCGACGGGGCGAAGCACACCCCGACCATGTCTGCCGCGCCCGAGATCGCGGACCGACTGATCACATGCGTCGCCGCGACGAAGACCTTCAATCTCGCCGGCGCCCATGTCGGTGCCTGCATCACCTCGAACATGGACTTGAAGCGTCGCCTTGATGCGCGGATCGCGGCGAGCGGCCTTGGTTCCTACAACAGATTCGGCATGATCGCGACTGAAGCGGCCTGGCAAACGGGCGAGCGGTGGCTCGATGCGTTGCTGCCTTATCTTGCCAAGAGCCGCGATCTGTTCGAAGCGCGCATTCAGGCCGCGGCACCCGGCGCGCGCGCGATGCGCCTTGCCGGCACCTATCTCGCGTGGGTCGATTTTTCCGGAACTAATCTCGCTCCCGACGAGGTTGCGGCCAGGGTCAAAAACCGTGCGCGAATCTTTGCAAGCCCCGGTAAGCAGTTTGGGCCGGGCGGCGAGACATGGCTGCGTTTTAACTTTGCCATGCCGCGCCCGATCATCGAAGAAGCTCTCGGGCGACTGGATGACGCGTTTGAGGATTTGCGGGTGGGAAAGTGAGAGCCAAGCCATGAAGAGATCCGTGGTCGGTGTAATCGGGAACGCTTACCTCATAGAGAACCGGTTTGCCGCGCAGCTTGTCGGCGAAAGAAATCTTCGAGCTGTTGCAGAAGTCACCGGGGCGTTGCCAGTGATGTTTGCGGGCTCTCCGGACATCACCGAGATCGGTGCGTTGCTGGAGGCGGTTGACGGAATTCTGCTGACGGGGGCTCGCGCGAACATTCATCCAACCCATTTCGGAACCGAGCCTCATCCGAGGTACGAACCCTACGATAGGGCGCGCGACGCGCTGGCATTGGCATTGGTTGAAGCCTGCGTCGCTCGTGGCGTGCCGCTTTTAGGTATTTGCCGCGGCCTTCAGGAGATGAATGTCGCATTCGGTGGCTCGCTGCATCCCGAGATCCGCGAGTTGCCCGGGCGCTTGAACCATCGGATGCTGCGGTTGGAAACGGGGGAAATCCATCCGGATCCCGCAGTCCTCTTCGGCGACCGTCATAATGTCCGCCTGGTCTCCGGTGGTGCTTTCGCGAGGCTTTTCGGCCAGGAGACCATTCGAGTGAACTCTCTTCACGGGCAAGGAATTCTCGATCCCGGCGAGCGTGTTGTCGTCGAGGGCGTGGCAGACGACGGCACGATCGAGGCGATCCGCATTTCCGACGCCCCGGGCTTTGCTCTCGGCGTTCAATGGCACGCGGAGTACGACCCGCAACGCAACCCTGTGAACCGATCCCTGTTTCAAGCGTTCGGCGAGGCGGTTTCGGCTTGCAAGCGCGTCGCCGAGTGAATGCGCGTGATCGCCCTGATCGACGATCCGGGCGTGGTGCGGCGCATCCTCGAGCACCTCGGACGCTGGGCCCCCGAGCCTGCGGAGCGAGGCCCGCCCGCGCAAGCGCCCGACTGGCCGCGAAACGCGGTCATCCCTCTCACGTACCACGCAGTTCCCGACATCGCGTGGAGCAGTGCGAGGTCGGGAAGAAAGCGATGCTAGAGAGGAATGCTGCAGAGAAAGCTTCGAGTTGATCGAACCTGAATGTCTGACATAACCCAACATTCAACTGGATCTGCGCGAAAAGCCGTGTAGGCCGCTGAATGCGGTTGTTGAAGGTCCGCTTGTTGGGAAGACGAAGGCTGGCTCAGGTCCGGAAATTCAGCGATTTCGTAAGCGGACCTTCCAGCCGACGACCCAGATTCCATCGTGCGCAGACCGCGCGCGGCTAGTCGCTATGCACGAAGCCGATGCGCCGCTTCTCTGTCGGCTCGGGCGAAGCCATGAGCGCGCGGATGGCATCCAAAATGCCGGCAATGGCCCGATCGTGGGTGGAGAGTTTTCTGTCGATCCTGGCTTCGAGTTCGTCCAGGCGCTTGGCTAATTCCTTGTTGCTGGCGATCATCTCGCGCAGCCGGACGAAGGCGCGCATGATTTCGATATTGACGGCGATGGCGCGCGGACTGTTCAGGACCGAGGAGAGCATCGCCACGCCCTGCTCGGTGAAGGCGTAAGGGGCATAGCGCCTGCCGCCCCAACTTGAGGTCACAAACTGTGACCTCAAGTTTCTAAACTCCTGATCAATCAATTGAAACATGAAGTCCTTCGGGAAGCGATCCGGATTACGCCTGACCGCCTGCAGCAGAACCTTGGTTTCAACATCATAAAGATTGGCGAGATCGACATCGAGCAGCACCTTGTGGCCGCGCAGGACCAGAATCGAACGCTCGATGCGCTCGGCAGGAATTCCGGCGCGGCTCATGAGACTTTGCCCGGGAATACGTCGATTGTTCGCGCCCGCGCCTCCAGGTCGCGCATAGGAAACGGAGAGTATAGGGTTCGCATTTATATTGGCCCGCGATATGCATCTAGCGGCCGGAGAACCAATACTGGCGCGCTTCTCCGGGTACCTGTCCAAGAAGGATCGGCAAGGATCTGCATAAAAGCGGGGAAATCAAAAGTTAAATTGGACCTACCAGGCCTAACGCGATTGATAGCCCGTTGGATGACGTGCCGGAATAGTCTGGCGAGCCGCAAGCGACCGCGACCTGATTCAGGACGCGTGCCGCTTCAGCGCTTCAGGCAGGGTCGGGTACGGATGCACAATCAGAAAACGCGACTGTCCGCTCAGAGGTCGAAAGCGTCTTCTTTTTTCCGTCTGAGCTGGCTCGATAGCCGGCGGCAACGCTGCTGTTCTCCTTGGCCGGAACGGGCCATCTTCAAGGGCATAAGTGTGCTCTCCGTGGATTAGGCAGTCAGGAATACCGCCGGCCGCTCGCCGTGAGCGCGGGCCGCCTTGACCAGCAGTCGTGCGAGATTCGTCACGCTCCTCCCGGCGGAAAAAACGGCGCCGGATCAGCCGTAGCCGTCGATGCCCGGCTTGGCTGGAAGCGGCCGCCTTCCCCTTGGGCCAGCCGCGCCATGTAGCCGGGGAAACGCTCCCACAAGGTGGCCATCACGCGTTCGTAGGGAAGATCCCAGACTACCCCATGATCGGCAAGGTATTCCATGTGCCGGCGATCCAAGGCATCGTAAGGATGCAGCAAGGCATCCTGCTTGCCGTCCCACTCCAGGGGCAGTACCCGAAAGCGCTCGCACATGGAAAGATTGAACGCCGGGGAAACCTTCACCCATTTCCCTTCCAGACTCATCACCGTGTAGCCGTGGAAGAAACGGTCGGTATCCATCCCCTCCAGCATCTCGGGAGTCGATAGATGATTGCGGACATCGGCCAAGCCCAGAGCAGCCGGAATGCCCTGGGCACGGGCCAGGGTGGCCAGCAGCAACGCCTTGGGAATACAGAATCCGCGCCCCTGCGCCAACACCGCGCCGGCCCGGAATTGTTCCCGGCTCAGATTGCAAAACGCCGGATCGTAACGGATGCGATCCCGCACCGCGTAGTAAAGGCGCACCGCTTTCTCCGTCGGGGTTGCCGCGTCTCCCGCCGTGGCTCTGGCGAAAGCGGCCAGCGCCGGCGCGTCGCTATCGAAGAAATAGCTCGGCGCCGAACATCGAGGGCCGGGAGGCTGATCCAAATCGACAGAAAGAGGTTCCCTCATGATATGCTTTCTTGCCCCAACAATACGCAGGCTTTGATTTTAGCCGCAGGATGCCGTTGCGACAATGGCGCGAACGAGCGGTTCAACGCTTTTCTGCCGGCACAATTACCGAAGGTGCTGGACAAGGACGCTTGAGCCGCACTCCGAGGATGTCACCTTGACCCTGCCCGAGCGCCGCTACTACACCGAGGCTCACCGCCAATTCCGCGATGCGCTTGCCCGTTTCGTGCTCGAGGAGATCATGCCGCAGGTGGAAGCGTGGGAGGAGGCGGGAGAGTTCCCGCGCGAACTCTACCGCAAGGCCGCCGGCGTCGGCTTGCTCAGCATCGGTTTTCCGGAAGAATTCGGCGGCACGCCCGCCGATGTGTTCTACCACCTGATCGCGCTTGAGGAACTTACCCGCGCGGGCAGCGGCGGCTTGGTCGCGAGCCTCCTGTCGCACGGCATCGGCGCGCCGCCGATCCTGCATTTCGGCAGCCAGGCGCTGAAGCGCCGCGTGCTGCCCGAAATCCTCGCGGGGGAGAAAATCAGCGCGCTGGCGATCACCGAGCCCTCCGGCGGCTCGGACGTGGCCGGCCTGCTCACCAGCGCGCGCCTCGAAGGCGGCGAATACGTGGTCAACGGCTCGAAGATGTTCATCACCTCCGGCATGCGCGCCGATTACTACACCGTGGCCGTGCGCACCGGCGGCCGCGGCGCGGCCGGGGTGTCGTTGCTGTTAATCGAGCGCGACCGTCCTGGGTTCACGCGCTCGCCGCTGAAGAAAATGGGCTGGTGGACGTCGGACACCGCGGCGCTGTACTTCGACGACGTGCGCGTGCCGGCGGCGAATCTCATCGGCGCGGACGGCCAGGGCTTCAAGGCGATCATGTTCAATTTCAACATGGAGCGCCTGACCATGTCGGCCATCGCCTGCGGTTTCGCCCGGGTATGTCTCGAAGACGCGCTCGCCTGGGCGCGCCAGCGCCGCACCTTCGGCGAGCCCTTGATCGAGCGCCAGGTGATCCGGCACAAGCTGGTGGACATGCAGATGCGCATCGAGGCGGCGCGCGCCCTGCTCGAAGACCTGGCCTGGCGCATGCAGCAAGGCGAGCGTCCGGTGGCGCAACTGGCAATGCTGAAGAATTTCGCCACCCAGACCATGCAGTTCTGCGCCGACCAGGCGGTGCAAATCCTCGGCGGCGCCGGTTTCATGCGCGGCACGCGGCCGGAGCGCATTTACCGCGAGGTGAAGGTAATGATGATAGGCGGCGGCGCCGAGGAGATCATGAAGGATCTGGCCGCGCGGCAACTGGGTTGGTGATGACTGAATTGCGCGCTCGCGCGCGCCAACCGTGGTTTTGGTACGGATAAAAAGCGCATCCGTACCAAAACCACGGTTATTAATAAGAGCAACCACGGCTTGGGGTTGCTTTTATCCAAGATCGCCGATTGCGTGCGGATGTGCTTTTCATCCGCGCGCAATCGACGATCCGCGCGGACGGCTTCTCGTCCGCGCAACATCGCAACTTCGCGACAACGCCGGAGGGACGATTTGAGTCGCCGCAGGTGTATAGCGACGGATTCACAATTGACTTCACTGCCTTGCTCGCGCATCATTTCGCCAGAGTCGTTCAAGCAGCGGCAGCAATTCCATCCAATGCAGTAACCGATAACCCGCCTCCCATGCCCCGCATCCTGTTGCTCTACGCCAGCACCGAAGGCCAGACCGAGCTCATCGCTAAGAGGATCGCGCACACGCTGCGGGAAAAGGCGCACAGCGTGGACATGCTGCCGGCCGACACCGATCCGGCGCAGTTGGACCCGGCGGCGTATGACGCCGTGATGGTCGGCGCTTCGATTCACTATGGACGCCATCCGGCTTACCTGCGCACGCTGATACGCCGGCATCGCGACGTTCTTGCCGCCCGGCCCTGC
>Ga0082335_1006393_pt1 | contig 15218 bp, 17 predicted proteins | sample Subgrocontami58m_FD_72375 | JGI IMG/M metagenome (GOLD analysis project Ga0082335, IMG submission 72375) | Subsurface groundwater microbial communities from S. Glens Falls, New York, USA - GMW37 contaminated, 5.8 m (SPADES assembly) (version 2) ...
CCATCTATCCTCCTACTCCAGGGGAAAACATAGAAGGGGGACACCCCCTTAAACCCCCGGCCTTCGGCATGACCATCTGTCCTCCTACTCCAGGGGAAACCAGGTTACTTCCTGGAAGGGCTCTCCCCGGGCCGCCTGCTGGGTAATCTCTGCCGCCCTCTCGACGTGCTCGAGGGTGATATCCAGATTCGCCAGGCCGTCGATGAAGTTTGCCATGGGGATCTTCGCTCCCATCTCTCCCAGGACCGCCTTGGTCTCCATGAAAACGGTGCCACAATTCCAGCCGAAAAGGACGTTTCGGTCGATGACGCCGATGCCTTTCTTGCCCCGCAGGGCCTGGGCCAGGCGCTCTCGGGGGAATGGCCGGAGGTAGCGGACCTTGATCAGGCCTATGGAGAGTCCCCGCTCTCGGAGCTGGTCCACCACCACCTTGGCGGTCCCGGTGGAGCTTCCCATGGTCACCAGGACTATATCAGCGTCCCGGCTCCGGTACTCTTCGATCAGGCCGCCGTAGTACCGTCCGAAGGTCCTTTCGAACTCCTTCTCGACCGCCTCTATCTTGGCCTTGGAGTCCTGGTTGGCGGCGCAGTGCTTGTACCGATATTCAGCCAGTATCTCACCGGTGCAGAAGGTCGAGAAGGTCAGGGGCTTGCTGGGATCCAGCCGGGGTCGGTCCGGATGGCCGGTGACCGGGGCCAAGAACGAGTCCACGTCGTCCTGTTCGGGGAGCTCCACCCGGTCTGTCAAATGGGAAAGGTAGAAGCCATCATAGCAGACGGCGATGGGCAGAAGGATCTCCGGGTCCTCGGCGATGCGGTAGGCCATGATCATGGTGTCCAGGATCTCCTGGGCGGACTCCGTGTGCACCTGCAGCCAGCCGGCGTCCCTGACGCTGCAAACATCCTGCTGGGAGCCGGACACGCCATCAGGCGCAGCCAACTCCCTGGTGGCTACGACCATGACAATGGGCAGGCGGGAGCCGGAGGCACGGTAGTAGGCCTCGAACATATAGGCCAGCCCCTGGGAGGAGGTGGCGGTGAAGGTACGTCCGCCGCAAACGGATGCTCCGATCAGGACGCTCATCGCTGAATGCTCGCCCTCCACCTCCACCATCTCGGCCTTGAGCCGGCCGTCAGCCTGGAAGCGGTAGAGGGATTCCAACAAGGGGGTCTGGGGGGTAATGGGATAGGCGGCGATTACGTCGGGACGGCAAAGGAGAACGCCGTAGGCGGCGGCCTTGTTGCCGTCCAGCGCCTTGACTTCCGGTGCTTTCGTAACCATCCCTCACATCTCCTCTCGCACCATCATGATGGCGCCGACCGGGCACTGCCTGGCGCAGAGGCCGCAGCCCTTGCAGTAATCCAGGTCGGCGGCGAAGTACGTGCCCCGGTCAGAGATGCAACCGGTCGAGCAGAAGAGGTAGCAGGTGCCGCACTGGCAGCATTTCCCGGCCTTGGTGACGGGACGCTGGTACCTCCATTCGCCGGTCTTGATAGAGAAGAGCGGCTCGGCGGGATCGGCCCATGGGCCGGCATACTTACTTTTTGAGCGCATCCGTCACCTCCTTGAACTCCATGACCTTGGTCTCCCGGTAGCCCCGCTCCATACACCTCAGGTTGTCCTCCAGCAGCTTACCGCTGAAATAGTCCTTGAAGCAGGATATCAGCGAGTCCAGCTTGAGCCAGCCTGTGGCGCTGGCAAAGGCGCCCAGCATGCAGGTATTCGTAATAGGCTTGCCCATCTCCTGAAGGGCGATGCCCGTGGCATCGACCGCGCCGATGATCAGCAGATTGGGATGGGGGCTCTCCTGGGGGGGATGGGCCATGTTGATGATCAGCGTTCCTTCAGGCTGGAGGCCCTGGAAGATCCCGCCGGAGCGGCCCAACCCGGGGTCCGTAACGATAAGACAATCGGGCGCGTAGACCTGGGTCCTCTGCCGGACGGGCTGGTCGTCGAAGCGAAGGAAGGCCATCAACGGCGCCCCCCGTCTCTCGAAGCCGAACATGGGGAAGGCAACGGCGTACTTACCCTCCTTTATAAAGGCGGCCGCCAGCATCTCCGCCGCGATGGCCGCCCCCTGGCCCCCTCTTCCGTGGAGTCTGATCTCCTTCATGCTTGCTCCTATCGCTATACTGAGCAGGGTCTGGAACCGTTGTTCATCCTCAAGTCCCAGTAAGGATCTCTGCCTGGCTGGTTACCAGTAACGATCTCTGCCTGGCTGGCTAAACGTAGCGCGGGGGCTTGTCCCCCGCGGGGGCTGGGAGCGGGGAATACCCCCGACCTACACGCCCCCTCGCGGCCTTTGCGTTCTCGTGTAACAATCAGCAATCATGACGTGGAGACGGGCCGGTGGCCCGTCTCCGGTTGCCCGGCGTCCAAAGTGGCCTGTATTGGGATAGCTGGCATCGGCATGGAGAGTTCTGGAAGGGCCCAAGAGAAGGTCACAGGGCGACGCGCTCTGCCGGCGCTCCTCGCTGGTGCCCGCGGATAACGGCATAAGGATGTCAACTTACTCCAAGAAAAAGACCAGAGACCCCATCACCGATTGTCCTAATCGTATACGAGGGGTAACAGGCTTGTCAAATTGAAGCTAGACCTTGCGACAATCGCCATATTTAGATAGAATAGAAGGGCTACACAAATTGGGGGGAAGTTCACCGATGCCGACCTACGAGTACGAGTGCTGCAGTTGTGGCCGCCGCTTCGAGCGGAGACAAAGTATACATGACGATCCCATCCGGACCTGCCCGGAGTGTCCAGGAGTGGTCCGCCGCGTCATTCATCCCGTGGGGGTGGTCTTCAAGGGCAGCGGCTTTTACATAACCGACAATCGCCCCAAGTCCGGTGATGGTGCTGGGGGGCAGAGGACCGGCACTACCGACACCTGTCCTAAATCCAGCGATGATGGGGGTGAGACGAAGGCCAGCATAACTGACAGCTCTGCCAAGTCCAGTGGCAACGGCGAGGAGAGGAAGACCAGCGCCACCGACGCCCGTCCCAAGTCTGGCGACAACGCGGGTGACAAGAAGACCAGCGAGGTAGCCTCAGGAAAGAAGGACTAAGGCTGATTGAAAGCAGTCCTCCAGCGGGTCTCTCGCGCCCGCGTGACGGCTGAGGGCCGTGTCCTGGGAGAGATTAGCCGGGGGCTGGTGATTCTCCTGGGCGTGGCCCAAGGGGACGGCGAAGCCGATGCCCGCCTCCTGGCCACTAAGACGGCCAACCTTCGCATTTTCGCCGACGCTCAGAGTAAGTTCAATCTGTCTCTCCTGGAAGTGGGCGGAAAGGCCCTGGTCGTGAGCCAGTTCACCCTCCTGGCCAGTGCCCGCAGGGGGAGGCGTCCCAGCTTCGACGAGGCGGCCCCGCCCGAGCTGGCTGAAACTTTGGTCGATCGCTTTTGCCAGTTGCTCCGTGATGGAGGGGTACCCATAGAGACCGGCCTTTTCGGGGCACACATGGAGGTTGAGATCCACAACGATGGCCCGGTGACCATCGTTCTTGATAGCGTAGAACTTACCAAGTCAAGGAGGTCCCATGGTCCGTAGGTTCGTTTACCCTAAGGCGGCCGGCCAGCGTTACTGGAATGAGTATTTGCAGACCATGCCCAGGGAAAAGCTGGACGAGCTTCACCTGAAGCGCCTTCAGCATCTCATCAAGTTCGCTTACCAGAACAGCTCCCTCTACCGCCGCCTGTACGATAAGGCCGGCGTCAAGCCGGAGGACATCAAGACCTGGGATGACTTCTACCATAAGGTCCCCTCTACCGACAAGCCGGACTATATGAAGGACCAGGAGGGTAGTGGCGGAACGGAAACCAGCCCCCCCTTCGCCGGCGAGGCCCTTCCACCTGAATATCGCCAGTATTTCTTCCAGACGACCGGCACGACCGGTCAACCCCTGCGGGAGCACTTCTCCTTCTACGACACGGTCCGCATGGCCGATGCCTTTTGCTATGGCTACTGGGACAACGGCGTGCGGCCGGGGGACAGCTTCTACTTCGCCTTCAACTGGGGCACCTGGATTGGGCTCTGGAGCGTATACTGGGGCTGCCTCCGCCTGGGCGCCACCGTTTACTCGGGCGGCGGCCTTTCCACCGAGGAACGCATCAAGGCTATCATGAGCCTGAGGCCCAAGATAGTCGTCGGCACGCCCACTTACCTGCTTCACATGGTGGATGTGGCCCGCTCCATGGGCCTCGACCTGCGGGATTCAGGGGTGCGTGTCCTCTCCGGGGGCGGCGAGCCCGGCTTCAACGTGGCGGCCACGCGCCAGGCTATGGTGGCAGGCTGGGGGGCCGAAAAGGCCGTGGACTTTGTCGGCATCGGCGAGCTGAACATCGTCCATCCGGAATGCGGCGCCAACCCCGGCGGCGTCCATGCGGCGGAGGACGTCTTCCATTCCTACAGCATAGACCCGGAGTCCGGGGAGAAGGTGCCCGAAGGGAAGGTGGGGGAAAACGTCATCAGCACCTACTCTCATTCCAGCCAGATCTTTATCAAGTACCGCACCCATGATCTCGTGGAGCGGCATGAGCACTTCGACCACGGCTGCGGGTGGACCTGGGCCTATTATCCCGGCACCGTCCTGGGACGCTCCGACTTCATGGTGGTTATCCGCGGGGTGAACGTCTACCCAACAGCAGTGGAGAACCTTTTGGGCCAGGTGGATGGCACAACCCATTACTACGAGCTACACATCTCTCGGGACGCCGGTATGGACCGGATGCTGGTGAAGGTAGAGGCCGGCGAGAGCGAGCCCCCGGACCAGTACGCGGCCCTGGCGGAGCGGGTATCCCGCATGTACCGTGACACCCTGGGCGTGCGCCTGGAGGCGGAGGTCGTGGCTCCCCATAGCCTGCCCCGCTACGAGCTCAAGTCCAAGAAGATCTTCGACCACCGGCCGGTGGAGGTGCGGAGGAAGCTGGATAGATAAGGGGGGATGGGAATGGTGGCAAGATGCAAGCTGCCCTTAGATATAGAAGAACTTGAAGAGGGAGGCTACCTGGGTATCTGCCCTGTTCTGCCTGGCTGCCACGCCGAGGGAGAGACTATCTCCGAGGTAATCGAGAATATCCAGGAGGCGGCCAGGCTGGTCATCGAGTTCAGGTTGGAGCAAGGGTTGGGGCTGCCGAAGGGCCTGGTAGAATCAGATGTGCCTGGCGTGCTTCATAGCGAGGTGCTGGTAGCTGTCCCGTTACAGTCGTACAATCCAACCCCGCGGCTGAAAATGTTCGACCACAGGCCGATGGAGGTTCCCAGGCTGTTGGACAAGTAATGCTGACAGCTTAGCGCCGAATTTATTCGGCTGACTCAAGCAGACGCCAGTTCAACCTGGCTGAAGGGGGCACAATGGATAAATGGGAGTACAGGTCACATTGGGTGAGTCACGGCCAGGAAAAAGTTGATGGACAGAAGAAAGCCGTGGGCTCCTGGCTCAACGAATTGGGAGGGCAGGGATGGGAGTTGGTCTCGGCTATTGGCGGCGGTATTGACCTGTACCGCCTGTTTTTCAAGCGGCGATTGACGGGGTAGGCCGCGTGAGGGTGAAGACGGGTCTGCCGAATAAATTCGGCGTTACGTCGGGTGAGGGCGGCGTGCCGTGCTCTGGAGGGCGGCAGGGGGACCCGGGTCGCCCGAATAAATTCGGCGTTACAGGGGTCGGTGTCTCTGCGACTGGATCCGACGGCCGCGGTGGGGGCAGCGGTCAGCCGAATAAATTCGGCGTTACGTCGGGTGAGGGCGGCGTGCCGCGCTCTGGAGGGCGGCAGGGGGACCAGGGTCGCCCGAATAAATTCGGCGTTACGTTGGGGGCTGACCCAACGCCGAATTCATGCGGCGGACTGGGGGACCGCGGGGCCGTCGCTGTGCATTACATATTCCCTACGCACAACCGGACGCCTGTGTTTGAGGTGGAGGAATTCCGAGCCCTGATCGAGAAGCTTCTGCTTCACATAGCTGGCGAAAAGGGCCTGGAGGTTATCGCGCTGAACGTCCTTCCAGACCATGTGCACGTCTTGATGCTGAAGGAGACGAGGCGTTCCGATGCGGAAGTGATGAAGCTGCTAAAGGGGGCATCTGCACGCTACTTTTTCCAGCAATGCCCTGAGGTGAAAGAGGGTCTGCGTAGCCAGAGTCTGTGGGCCCACGGGTACTATGGCCGCTTCGTTTCGAGGGGAGATATCCCGCGCGTCGTCCGGTACATAGGAGAGCAGAAGGGTGACGAGGGGACTGACAAGAGGTACGCTGATGGCCTCCACGTCCGCGATTCGGGGAGATTTGACGGAGGCGAACGGTCTTAGGAACTGCCCTCGCTGGGTGCCTTTCCGGGTAGAGCCGTCTGCGGGCGTAGGGTAACGCCGAATTCATTCGGCAGACCGTCCGTTCCCAGTGGGTTAGGCGGGTTTCGGCAGAGGCACGGCTGGCGAGGCTCAGCGTAACGCCGAATTCATTCGGACGACGCGCCCCGCGGCGGGTTCGGCGGTGGTTGCCCAATACGGGGCCAGGACCAACATAGGAGGAAGCATGACTGAGAAGGACCGCCTGAATATCTTAAACAAGATTTTGGCCATCAAGAAGCAGATTGAGGAGGTCCGTAACCTGAACGACCTTCCGGCCGTCGACCAGGCCCTGCGCATGGCGGACCTGTATGTCTTCCTTTCTACGCAGCACCTGGGCCATACCGGCTCGGTCTTCCCCGCGGACGAGGCCTGGGTCTAAGATCAAGCTGAAGGAGATGGCCATCGTGAATACCCATGTAACCGCGCCGACGCCCAAGCCGGCGCTCCGCCGGGCGGTGGCGGGTGGCGCCCCTGCCACCAGCCTGCGCTGGCTGGGCCAAAGCAGCTTCCTGCTGACTTCGGCCAGCGGCACTAAAGTCCTCATGGACCCGATCCCTAAGGGGTACGGCTATGATGGGCCTGCCCTGGAAGGCATCGATGTCATCACGATTACCCACGATCATCCAGACCACGTCAACGTGAGTCTGGCCGCAGGAAACCCGCCGGTGCTTCGGGGACTCTCGGGAGGCGATTGGGCGAAGATTGAGCAGAAGGTCAACGATGTGTCTATCCGCACCGTGGGGGCCTTCCACGACGGCACCCAAGGAAGCCAGCGGGGCAAAGACGCCATCTTCATCATCGAGGCCGATGGCCTGAGGATCGTTCACCTCGGTGACCTGGGCCACACGTTGACCCCTGAGCAGGTCTCAGCCGTAGGGCCGGTCGACGTGTTGCTCATCCCCGTGGGGGGCTTCTACACCATCGACGCGACTCAGGCTACCCAAGTCATGGGGCAGTTGAGGGCACGGGTGGCTATCCCCATCCACTTTAAGACGCCCAAAATCCGTCCTGACTGGCCGGGAGTTGGCGTCGATGACTTCCTGATGGGCAAGAAGGTGGAGCGGGCCGGCGCCTCGACCTACACCTTCTCCAAGCATTCCCTGCCCCAGGAGACTACGGTGAAGGTGCTGGACCCCGAATAGTGGGGTTGCCACAACGGCCGTGTCAGGCCATCACCGGGTAAACTCTCTCTTGCGCTCCTCATAGCGCCTCTTCCCCTGCCCGAATCGGTGGCGCTCTTCCTCGGTCTGGGGGATGAGAAGAGGCACGTCCTTGGGCCGCCCCTGGCCGTCCAGGGCTACCATGATGAAGTAGGCCGTCAGCGACTGAACCTGGCTGCCTGTGGGCAGGTCCTCCGCAACGACCTCCACCTCCACCTCCATGGTGTGCTGGCTGACAAAGGTGAGCCGGCCGGTCACGATGACCAGATTGCCAACGTAGATGGGCTGGAGGAAATTGATGCTTTCTGCCCTGGCTGTCACCACATTGCAGCGGGCGTGGCGGGACGCCACAACGCCAGCGGCGTTGTCCATCATCATCATGATATGCCCGCCATGGACATTGCCGGCGACATTCGCCTGGCTGGGCTGCATCACCTGGGCCATAGTCACGGCGGATTGGGCAACAGTCTTGCCCTCCAAGCTCACCACCGGACCATCAGGGGTACAACTGGTTGCCGCCGTCATCCTCCAGTATGACGGCCCCTACAGGACAGGACTCGGCGGCTTCCCAGAGGGTGTCTTCTTTCACTGTAGCTGGATCCGACACTACTGCAGTCTTGGAGTCGTCAAGCTCAAACACGGAGGGGGCGACGGCCACACAGTTGGACGCCCCGATGCATACGTCCCGGTCTACTCTTACCTTCAATGGGTCCTCCTGACAAAGTAGTTTGAATTCATTGTGTCATGTCCTAATAGGTAATTCAATGGTTTGTACCCATGGCTTTGTCCTGCTATACTCAAGGCAGTCCCAGCCGGCTTGACTAAGCCGACCAGTCTCCTCGGTCTTCTGGTCCCTGGGAGGCCCGGCACGGGACCGGTCCCGGTACGGCTTGGCCGGAATATCCGAGACTGTCTAACCTAGGGGGGGTCTGGTATGGCCTATATGGTGGGGGTAGACAGCGGAGGCACCTTCACCGATTGCGTTGTGGTGGACTCCGAGGGCCGCATAACCCTCTGCAAGGCCCCGTCCACCCCGCATGACTTCTCACAGGGCGTGCTGGACGCCGTGGCGCTGGCAGCCGAGGCGCTGGGGATTTCCCTAAAGCAACTGTTGTCGGAGAGCCGCGTCTTCGCCCACGGCACCACGGTTACAACCAATGCCCTGCTGACCCGCAATGGGGTCAAGACCGGCCTTATCACGACGAAAGGGTTCGAGGACACCATCCTGATAGGGCGGGTACACCAGAAGGTGGCCGGGCTCTCGGAAAGAGAGATCATTCACGCCGTCATGCTGGACAAGGCCGAGCCTATTGTCCCCAGGCCGCTTATCAAAGGCGTAACGGAGCGGGTGGACTATCAGGGCCGGGTTCTGGTGCCCCTGAACGTGGAAGAGGCGGCCCGTTCCGTGCGGGAGCTGGTGGGGGCAGGGGTGGAGGCCATATCCATCTGCTTCCTCTGGTCCTTCATGAATCCCGGCCACGAAGGGCAGGTGCGGGACCTGGTCCAGCGGGAATATCCCCAGGTCTTTGTGACTGCGTCCAGCGACTTGGTCCCCCAGATGGGGGAATACGAACGGACGGCGACGACGGCCCTTAACTGCTATCTGGGCCCCGTGGCCTATCGTTATCTCCATGCCCTTGGCAGTAAATTGCGGGAGAAGGGGCTCTCGTGCCCCCTGCTCGTCATGCAATCGACAGGCGGCGTGCTCCCCTCCGAAGAGATTCGGGAAAAGGCCGTCAATACCATCTCGTCCGGCCCGGTGGGAGGCGTCACCGGCGCGCTCTTCCTTGGAAGGGTGCTAGGATATGACAACGTTATCTGCACTGACGTGGGCGGGACCAGTTTCGACGTGGGGCTTATCGTCGGGGGTCGGGCGGAGCAGGCCCGGGAGCCGGTAGCAGGCAAATACCATACGCGGGTGCCGACGGTGGACATCGCCTCCATCGGCACGGGTGGGGGCAGTGTTGCGTGGATCGAGCCGGTGACCGGTATCCTGCGGGTGGGGCCGCAAAGTGCAGGCGCCGCGCCGGGGCCTGTTTGCTATGATCGGGGCGGCGATCAGCCGACCGTAACGGATGCCGGGGTCATTCTTGGTTACATCAACCCGGACTACTTCCTGGGAGGCAGGATGCGCCTGGACCGGGAGAAGGCCCTGGCCGTCACCACGGAGAAGATAGCAGATCCTCTGGGCATGGACGTTTACCAGGCGGCAGCAGGCATCTACAAGATATCCAATTTCCAGTTGGCCGACCTGGTACGCAAAGTAACGATAGAGAAGGGTTACGATCCCCGGGACTTTGTGCTTTTCGCCTACGGCGGCGCCGGACCGCAGTACGCCGGCCTGTACGGGGCGGAGATCGGCCTCCACACCATTGTCATACCTTCTCTGGCCTCGGTCTTTTCTGCCTTTGGGGCGGTGGTTTCTGATATCGTCAAGTTCCACAGTGTTTCCGATCCGATGGTCGTTCCCCTGGACACCCAGAGGGTTAATCAGATTTACCGCGGTCTGGAGGAGAAGGCTGGGCAGGCGCTTCGGCGTGATGGCGTGGCGGATGAGGACATGGCCTTGGAGCGGTACGTGGAGATGCGGTACCGCCGGCAGGTGCACGAGGTGCGGGTCCCAGTGCCAGCAGGATCGTTGACGGCGTCTCAGATCGATGGCGTCCTGGAGAGCTTCGACCAGAAGTACGAAGAGCTATATGGAAAGGGCGCGGCCTTCAGAGAGGCTGGGGTCGAGGTAATAACCTTCCATGTAGTGGGCCGGGGCCGTACTCCAAAGCCATCGCTCCCCTACACGGAACCCGGAGACCCGGACCCGTCAGAAGCCTTGAAGGGGTCTCGGCCGGCCTATTTCGAGAGGGCAGGGGGATTCGTGGATACCAGGGTTTATGACTCGGAGAAGCTCCGTCCAGGGCACCTGGTGCAGGGGCCTGCGGTAATCGAGGTGCCTACCACCACGGTAGTGGTGCAGCCCGGGCTGAGGGCCCGAGTGGACCCATTTCTTAACATAATCATAGAACTATGAAGAAGGGTGTAGGGTATAGGGTCTAGGGTCTGGGGTGTACCGCACAATTTATTGTGCGGTACACCCCCGGCAAACCCTAAACCCTATACCCTGACGGGGGGGTAAATGTTTCCAACATTTTTTAGAAATAAGCACGTGGGCACGGAGAACGTGGCCAGCGGCCTTCGCATCCGCACTACGGTGGAGGAGACCTTCTTCTCCGCTGAGGTAGAGGTGGGCGTTAGGTTGCCTAGCCTGGAGATTGCCTCTGTCACCGGCCGCATGCGGCGGGGAATAACCCCCCAGTGCTGGGGCGCCCTTGCCATTCTGAACAAGGTGGTGGGGGAGAAAGTGATGGAGGGTCTCACCCGGCGGGTGGATAATCTGATCGGAAGGGCTGATGGCTGCACCCGCATGACCAATCTGGTGCTGGAGAGCTGCCACGCGGCTGCGCTGGGTTTCCGCCAGGTCAAGATGGCCGAGGCCGAGGCCCAGGGACTGAGCAACGAGGACTTCTACGGGGAGTGGGTCAGGACGCGGCCCAAAGAGCTCATCAATAGCTGCGTCGCCTTCATGGAGGATAGTCCGCTTATGACCCGGCTACGTTCGCAGGCGCAGGCTCCGCGTTTCAAAATGCGTCCCTTCCCTCTTATCCAGCCGGGGGTGTTGCGCTTCAGCCGGAACAAGCTTCTGAAGGTGGTGCGCGCGGCCCCAGACCTGCTTCTGGTCAGAGGCATTCTGGAGGACAATGCCCATGGTATGTTGGTGGAGATAACTGTCCAGATTCCCCAGATGGAAATCGTGGGGATTAGAGGAGAGATGAGCAGGGTTCCCAACCAGGGGGTCTGTGAGCTGGCTATGGACAAACTTCAGAGGGCCGTGGGCCTGCGAATCGGCAAGGGTCTTACCGCCACCGTGGACGAAGAGATCGGGCGGCAGGGATGCCCGCACCTGGGTAATCTTCTGCTGGAGAGCTGCCATGCGGCCATCCAGGGGATGCTGGGTGTGCAGCTCGAGGAGAGCCATCTGCATGACCACTCAGACTGGGATGCGGTGCGCCGTCGCTGGGCCCAGAGCCTTCCCTTTCTTCCCAACTCCTGTCTGGCGTATCGGGATGGCGGGCCCTTGGTCGGGGGCGCGCATGTCGTCCCATCGAGACATGCGACAGCCGACAAGATATCCTAACGGAGCACACGCGGTTGACGTTGCAGTACCTTCGGCGGGTGGCTTGGTGCCGTGGGTGCGACAGATTCACAACGGATGTGGGGAACGGAGTCACAACGGATGAGCGTGCCCGATTCTCAACGGATAGGCAGGTGTTTAGGGGCAGAGCATCTGCGAGGGATAGTCTGCCTGTAATGGTAGTAAGCGGGATACAACGGATGGGAGCCGACCCATACCTTTGCCAAGCACAACCCTAGCCTAATGCATCCGTTATCCGTTCGTCCTATCCGTTATCCGTTGAGAATCTGCTTCTACCCAAACCCCGTGCCTATCCGTTGTGAATCCGGGCCCACATCCGTTGTGAATCCGTCTTCCCCTCGACCCGGCCGCCTCCGTCTTGCAAGTGCTGATCTAATGGGATTCTTGGTGCTTCCAGCCGTGCGGCTCTGACGGCTACCCCGCCGCGCTGACGGCAGCCTAAGCGTTATTGGCAAAGATGAGGCTAGTAGGGTGGAGAAGGTCGACCCTGTGCGGGATAGATAATCTGGCGGCGCCAAGAGCCAAGAATGGTTTGGAAAGGAGTCTACGATGATCCGCAGGACTCGCAGTGGGTTTGCGTACATACGTTGGGACATTACCGGTGTGGTATGGGCGTGTACAGATCCCACGTTGTTGGAGGCGGTGCTGGCTGAATTAGCGCAGATGGATCCTGGGTGCGAGGTGCATAAGGAACAGCCGCGGCACACGTTTGTCGCGCCCTATATCTGCAGCGTAAGCATACCTTTTGAGCGGGACAAGCACGGGCGCCCGAAGGGGGACTATGAGCACCGCGAGGTAGCGTGGTGGATTATGATGCAGCTCTGCGAACGAGGGTGGGAGCCGTTCGATGCCAGTGGGGTGTCCGCGTTCGGGCCGAAAGAGATCGATGGCAGCCACGCCATACGGAGGAACGGGCACTTCTTCCTTAGACTCGTTGGCCGAGCCGACTAGCCTGGAGTTGGATGAAAGGATGGCTCCACGCCCATTCGCATAGCAGGATTTATCTGATTCTCGCGACAACGGAGTAACCCATGGAACCTTCGAACATAGACCCAATCACTTTTGAGGTGCTGCGGCACCGCCTCTGGGCCATCAACGATGAGGCGGGGGCCACCATCAAGCGCATCTCGGGCTCACCTGTGGCTACCGAGGCCTACGACTTCAACACCGGCATCCTCACGGCCCAGGGAGACATGCTCATCATTGGCATCTATATCACCACCCACGCCTCGGTGCAGGATATTATCGTCAAGAATATCCTCCAGGACTATGCCGACAACCCCGGCATCGGGGAAGACGACATGTTCATCACCAACGATCCTTACTACGGTGCTCTGCACCAGGCCGACGTCACCTGCGTGGCCCCCATCCACTGGAAGGGCGAGCTGGTGGCCTGGTGCGGCTGCACCATCCACCAGATAGACGTGGGCGGGCCCGTCCCGGGCAGCTTTGCCGTAGGGGCTCATTCCATATACGAGGAGCCACCCCCCATCCCGCCGCTCAAGATCGTAGAGAGCGGTGTTCTCCGGCGGGACCTGGAACGGGAGTACCTCAGGCGCTCTCGCACTCCGGCTCTCGTGGCTCTCGACCTGCGGGCCCAGGTTGCCGCCAACAATGTGGCCAAGGCCCGGTTCCGGGAGCTTGTCGATGCCTATGGCCTGGGCGTGGTGCAGGCGATCATGACCCGCATGGTGGATTACGCGGAGGCCCGGTTCCGGTCCCGCCTGCGGGAGTTGCCGGACGGCACCTGGCGGCACGTCAGCTTTGTGGAACACGACGGACTGGAGGACAAGGTCTATCCATGCCGTCTGACGGCCGTCAAATCGGGCGAGACCCTGACCCTGGACTTCACGGAGAGTGCTCTCCAGGCCCCGGCGCTTATCAACGGCTGCTACAGCGGCCTGCGGGGCGGAGTCATGTCTTCGCTTTTGCCCATGCTGTGCTACGACATGCCCTGGAGCCCCGCCGGACTCTGGAAGGCCATAGAGCTGCGGACGCGCAAGGGGACGATGGTGGACGCAGAATGGCCGGCGGGGGTCAGCATGGCGCCGATCTCCGCCTGTTGGGCAGCCCGGGTAGCCGTCAACGTATGTTTGGGCAAGATGCTGGCAGCCAGTGAATCACTGAGGGACCATGCCATGGCTTCCTGGCAAGGGTCGTGGCCGGGCCAGAACCTGGCGGGTGTTAATCAACGGGGCGAGCCCTTTGGGACTATGATCTTGGACTCCATGGCCGGAGGCAGCGGGGCCCGCACCTGGAAGGACGGCGTTGACTCCGGGGGCATCTTATCATCGTTAGGGTCGGCTTGCGCCAACGTGGAGACAAACGAGTACTTTTATCCGCTTCTTTACATATACCGGCGCCAGGTGCCCGATTCGGGCGGCGCAGGGAAGTACCGGGGCGGCGTCTCCGGCTCTTATGCCTTTATCCCCTATGGGACGCCGGGCTCGTTGATGTGCGCCCTCTTCTCCCACGGGGTGGAACAGCCGCCTTCATCTGGAATCGGTGGAGGCTATCCCGGGGGGACCGCCCAGTACGGCATAATGCGGAACTCCAATTTCTGGCCGCTACTCCAGGCCGGCCAGATGCCGCAGGGATTAGAGGAACTGGAGGGGAAGCTGGAGATCGCCCCTCCCAAAGTGGTCACTCATATTGGCCTCTCCGATGCCTTCAGGTGCGTGTATCCAGGGGGTGGAGGCTATGGCGATCCCCTGGACCGGGAAGCGGAACTGGCAGTGCTGGACCTGCAAAGGGGACTGGTAACGCCTGAGGCGGCCGGGACAATTTATGGCGTAATCACGGGAGATAATGGCCAACTGGACCCACAGGGAACCGAGCAGCGTCGGGCGGAGATACGGAGCGCCAGACAGGCCAATGCGACGGGCAGCCGCCAGCCGGCAGTCACCGGCCCCGTGAAAAACGGCCGGCCCATGGGCGAGTCCCTGGAACTGGTGCAGGCAGGAGTGTGGGCTTATGTGCGGTGCTGCCGGTGCCGGACGGTGGTATCCCCGGCCGGGGAGAACTATAAGGCCCATGTGCCGGTGGGGGAGTACCCCTTGAGTCGCGGCGGCCCCCAAATTGCTCCCAATAATGATGACGGTCGCTTCGTCCTGCGGGAGTTCTACTGCCCCGGATGCTGGACCCTTCTTGACGTGGAGACCAATATGAAGGGAGAGACGTTTATTTGGGACGTGGAGTTGGCATGATCGCGACGATCCGCAGCGCTCATGGCGAACATTGTGGTGGTGGGCGACCCACCGGGTCGCCCCTACATGGAGGACAGCGGGCCGAATGCGGAATCTGCCCAACTGTGTGGATTGTGTATAGGGCACGTTGAGCTTGGCAACTGTGACCCGAGGTGGAGAGGCTGCTGCATCGGTAGGGGCGACCCGGTGGGTCGCCTTGCGCGGCTTGGCACCTGTGACCCGAGGTGGAGAGTTTGCCGCATTGGTAGGGGCGACCCGGTGGGTCGCCTTGCGCGGCTTGGCACCTGTGACCCGAGGTGGAGAGTTTGCCG
>Ga0082335_1006396_pt1 | contig 15215 bp, 16 predicted proteins | sample Subgrocontami58m_FD_72375 | JGI IMG/M metagenome (GOLD analysis project Ga0082335, IMG submission 72375) | Subsurface groundwater microbial communities from S. Glens Falls, New York, USA - GMW37 contaminated, 5.8 m (SPADES assembly) (version 2) ...
CGCCCTTGCGGACGGGCCCCACGGTCACCCTGCCGACCGCGTATTCGAGCTTTGTCAAAGCGCCCGGCTGGACGAACTTTCTCGGGACATATTCTTCGCGCACCATCTCTTCGTTGATCTGGATGTTCTCAAGGATATCCTGTGTCGCGATAACGACCGTGATCGGTTCGCTCCAGCTCAAAAGCTTTCGCTTCTGGCTGGCAAGATAGCTGGAGGTCAGAAGCATCGCCAGCACCGCGCATCCGATAGCTATATAAAGCGTCTTTTTTTGTGTCAGTTGCATATGTTTTCCACAACGAATGTTACGTCTTTCGTGATCTTGTAAGACTTCTTGAACGACTCCAGGCCGATCTTTACCTCGCCTGACGTCAGTGCATATTTACCACCCTCAAATTCCCCGGTCGCGACATTTTCCAGACATGGAGTATTGATCCCATGAAGGTGATCCCAGACCTTAGCGTTCGCGTTTATCATGGTTCGCTCCGAAGTTATGAAGAGCATGGTAAATTGTGCCACAACGAACATAAGGACGAACAGGGCGCATCCCATGGCGACAAATTCTACTATAATTGAGCCTTTTTCAGTGTGCATAGACTTCGTCTCCAAGGTCCATATCTTCGATGATAGACATAACCGGAACCAGCGCCGGCCTGAACAAATATGGTCTGCCGTCATCAACCCCTTCTGCCGCCGCATCTCTTGCCAGTTCGATCGTATCTGTCTCCTGCAGGGCAAAATTCTTCATTGAACCGCCGTATGGTTGTGCCGCTGCGATCGCGTTTATAGTTATTCCATCAGGGCCAAAGATATCCTTCATTAATAACGGATAGACCTGTGCGGTCAGCTTTCCTACAAGAGCGACAAAGCCCTGATCCAAGAACAGGTATTTGAGTTTGTTCTCCTGCGTATCTTCTTTTACCTCTTTCGGAGCAAAAACCACGCCTGCAATAATGCCGCATATGACATCATTTTTCTGGTCGCTATTGAGATTATCTACCATTTCAAATAGACGATCGTCCTTCTTGCCATAGATAGGATCATAGACTGCGGCCGTGTGCCCATCCGTTTCCGGAAAGTTCGCAGCCATGACCGAGTTTGCAACGGCAATTGCATCGCCATAGGCATTTGTAACGGTATCCTCAATATTTTGTCTCCATGCAGTCTGCTGGGTATTATCCATCTCTTTGACCCTCTGCGGGCACTCGTTTCCTGACTGTGAATTCTTATCGAAATTTCCCCACACCTTGCGGTACGCTTTATAGACCGCCCAATTCTCCTCAGCGATCTTGTTCATCGAATGAGACAGCTTTGCCGCCCCTGCGAACACCGCCCTGTCTGCCGCTACTTGAAGCTTCATTTTTGTGTCGACAAGATAGAAATAGTTCACAAGAAATGCAACGAGGGCAAAAAGGACCGGCACGATCAGCGCCATCAATATCGTCAACTGGCCTTGTTCGCTTTTTATGAACATGGCATGACCTCCGCAGCGCCAATTTGATTATCCTCTCCATCACATGCGGTCATCGGCTCGATAACAACGGGTGTCCTTGTCTCAAACTCCCAGACACTTAGGGTATTCATCAAATATGGTGCCGATTTAGCAGAACGTACTTTTAAAATCCCACCGTCATTAACATGGTTTAGTTCATCGGGATCTTGCAGGAGACCTTTTAGTTCCTTATCCATAACAAGCGCTCTGGTGGCATCGCCGTCGACATTTTCCGGCCAAACGCCATAAACACGGCTCCCCATGAAGCCCGCATAGGTTGCAAGCTGTGCCCGCGCACAGAATAGGATCAACAAAATGAATCCCAGCAGAGCCCCGCACAACCATGGAAGCACCAGGACGAATTCCGTTGCTATTTGGCCTTTGAGCTGTTTCATAGTTAACCACCGAACGTGCAAACTCCCTCTGTTACACAGCGTTTAACTGTTTCTCCAACTGTGTCCACTGCCTCTTGAAACTTGTCCTTAAACGAATAGGTCACACCGATGAGCGTCACAACTATAACACCGATGATCAGTATATACTCCGTCGCCGTCTGGCCCTTTTGGCTCTTGCGAAGCCATTTCATTACTTTCTTCATACTCTTCCTCCTTTAATTTAATTGCTTGGAACGCCAGCCCGTGCGACCACCGCACCGGCCCCTGCGTACCAATCGCCAACGATTTGAGTAAACGTTTTGTCATTAAATTTAAATACCAGAAGGATAAACGCCATACTAAGAACCACAACCGACGCCACAAGCATCCACTCAACCGATGTCTGCCCTTTTTGCCCTTTCATTGGCATCCTCCCATCTTTTTATCCTTCGAGCGAGCGTTAGCGAGTCGAGAAGCAACGAGGGATTTTATCTTCTCGACAAGCTCGAAGAATAAAATCCAATACTTTTTCAACAGTCTCGCCATGGGTAATAGCACGAACCGTGCCAAGAGGACTGTCGCCATAAGAGATTGATATTATTGAATATATTAGCGGCTAGTAAAATGGGGTATCCCAAAACCTGCACAATTTTCGTCAGTGGTTCGAACGATCGGACGGGCAACGCTTAACTCTTCGGTTACCTCCCTGATTTTTTTTAAATCCAACAACAATTTATCAGGTTTTTTATCGGTAACTTTTTTAAAGTGGTCCCGCCGGTTTGAAAGCCGGCCGGAATCGCCGGTTTGAGGCAGGCCAGCCGGTTTGATTGTTTGATTCCGTCAATAATGTAATGGGTTTTATTTCTGGTTGCCGGTTTTAATTCCTTTTATAGCACCTCTTTTGTGATTCAGCCGATACAGTGGGCATGAAGACACTCGATGGCATGGTGGTGGGACGGTGTGTGATCTGCGGGCGGTATTTTTGTCCCGACCGGCGTGTAGGGGCAAGACAGAAGACATGCGGGCCGACGTGCGGGCGGAGTCACAAGATCAGGAAGGCTCAATCATGGCGACAGACGCATCCGGGGTATTTTACGGTGGAATCTCGGACAGGGGTGGCGCCGCAGGGTGGGGGGAGGCGCAAAGGCGGCGGTGTTCTGCAAGTGGAGATCGCTCCTGCAAAGCGCGTTGGATCGGCGTCTGCGGACATTGGGGTGCGGTTTCTGATGAGCGGCGGGGGTCTGCAAGTGCAGATACCCCATGGGATGCGCGTCATACGGGCTTCGGCTGGTGCTGGGGCGGCCCTTTCCGGGGGCTGATCTGCAAGCGCAGTTCGCCCTTGGAGATGGCGTCATAGCGGCGTTTGCGGGTGACGGGCTGGCTTCTGCAAGTGCAGATGGACAAAAAGCCGCCCCTGGCATATCCGTCGCGCCATGAGAGAGGCCCGGAGCTATTCGATCGTGGATCACGCCCTGTTGCACGGCGGTTATCTGGGGAGGCTGTCGCATGCCGCGCTGGCGTTCTACCTGTTCCTAGTCGTGGTTGGCGACCGGGAGGGGAGGAGTTTTTACTCCGACGCCTCGATCGGGGATATCCTGCGTCTGTCCGGTCCGGCGCTCGCCAATGCGCGGCGCGAATTGCTCACAGCCGAACTTGTCCGCTGCCGGCGGCCGTACTGGTGGGTCGAAAGCCTTACCCGGGCGGGGTCGTCGGCTGTATCTCCCCGTCCATGCGTATCGGCGACTCATTCTCGACCGGCGCCCGGCCAGTTCCTAGAGGATCGTCTGCCAAGTCCTGCGCCCGTCTCCGTCCGCGGGATCGTCCCTTCTGCCCTCAAGGCGCTCATCCGGTCGCTGGAGGAAAGATCATGATAGACCCGGCGACCCAGTCAAAGGTCCTTCACCTCTTCTTTGTCGAGAAGCTTCCGCAACGGGCGATCGCCTGCCGGCTCGGTGTCGGCCGTGAGGCGGTCGGGGCGATCCTAAGCCGCAGGGCCGTGCAGGTTGACCGGTCCGAGGGCGGGAAACGAATTTCGATATTGACTCCGCACTATCCCCAGATCGACCGCCTGCTTCGCGAGGAGCCCGCCAGGTCGGCGGTCAATATCCTGCAACGACTTCGCGGCGCCGGCTACACGGGCGGGCTCACTATCCTCAAAGATTATCTTACGGCATGCCGGCCGTCATCTTACCCTGCGGCATATCTCACGCTGGAGTTTCTTCCGGGTCAGGCGGCTCAAGCGGATTGGGGGGAGTTTGGAGACGTCTTCGGCCTTGGACGAAAGGTCCATTGCTTTGTGATGGTCATGTGCCATTCGAGACTGCTGTACCTGGAATTTACGCTCTCGGCGAATTTCGAGAGCTTTATCTGTTGTCATGAGAATGCGTTTGCCTTCTTCGGCGGCGTGCCGCGCGAGGTGTGGTACGACAATCTTGCCACGGCGGTGGCCGAGCGGCGCGGAAGGCTCGTGCGATTTCAACCGCGGTTTTCCGTTTACACCGGCCATCATCGATTCAATCCGGTGGCGTGCAATCCTGCCTCCGGAAACGAAAAAGGGCGCGTGGAGGACGGCGTGCGTTACGTCCGCCACAACTTTTGGCCGGGGAGGACCTTTGCCGAGCTCGATGAGCTCAATGCGCAGGCGAGGGACTGGCGTGATCAATTTGCCAACCGCCGGACCCACGCGTCAACCCGAAAGGTGCCCCAGCTTGCCTTCGATGAAGAAAAATCAGCGCTGTTACCGCTACAGGAACCGTTCGACACCGACGAGGTGAGGAGTCCGAAGGCCTCGCACCTGTTTCGCATAGATTTTGACGGCAACGAATACTCCGTTCCATGGAGGCTCTCCGGAAGGATCGTAACACTGCGCGCGAACGAGGCCTGCGTGCGGGTCTTCGTGGGAAACAAACGTGTGGCGGTGCATCAGCGCTCGTGGCGCAAGGGGAAGACGATCTCGCGCCCGGAGCATGAAGAGGGACTTTTACAGCAGAAACCCGGCGCACAGCAAAGCGCCGACCTTCAGGCGATCAAGGCGCTTGGACCCCACGCCGCACGTTACGTCGAGCTCATCCCGGCACAGACAACCTCGATGCGCTCGGAACTCGCCCGACTCATGGTGCTCATCACCGTTTATGGAGCGAAGGCGGTGGAAGAGATGATCGGCAAGGCGCTTGCCCAAGGGATCGTCGGCGCTCTTCATCTGGAGAGACTGCTCATGCTGGAAGGCTCGGCGGCGGCCAAAAACCCGGCGCCGCTCTCTCTTGCCGACCCCCGGCTGTGTGCGCCTCGTGTACCGGTCGATCTGAAGGGCTATGATAGCATCCTGATGGAATCCGAACCGGGAGAAGGAGACAAAGACCATGCAGACCCTGATAGAAAACTTAAAGGAGATTAAGCTCGATGCGTTTGCAGAGGGGCTCGAAGCCGCGATCGAGCGGCATCCGGGGTCGCGAGAGGCGATCATCGAGACGATCACCCGGCTGGCCAAGGCGGAACTCGCCGCGAGGCAGGAAAAAACGGTCGCCTATCGAATCCGTGAGGCCAGATTCGAACGGATAGAAACCATCGAGGCCTTCGACTTCGACTACAGCCCCTCCACGCGAAAGGTCAAGAACCGCTGCCTCAAGCTTATCGAGTCCGACATGACCGCGCAGGGCCTGAACGCGCTCTTCGTAGGAGGTTCGGGGCTCGGCAAAACACACCTGGCGAGGGCTGTGGGATACCGCCTCTGCCAAAAGGGCGTGCGCGTCCTTTACACCAGCATGAGCGCCATGACGCTTGCCCTTGCCACCGCAGATGCCACGGGAACCCTGAAACGCACCATGGAACATTACACGCAACCGGCGCTTCTCATCATAGACGAGGTCGGCTACGTGCGAATGAGCGAAACGGAAAGCAACCTGGCCTTCCAGATCATCTCGCAAAGGCACGACCGGAGACGATCCACCATCGTCACCACCAACCGGCCTTTCGGCGAATGGAACCAGATCTTTCACAACGACGCCATCGCGCACGCCGTCATAGACCGGCTCGTCGAACGGTCGGAAGTGTTTCATCTGGAGGGAAAAAGCTATCGCGAAACCCATCGACAACGATTAAAAACATGAGCCGGCGGACGAACGGCGAGCTCGCCGCCTGACGCCGCTCTCATGCGGGCGCTATCCTCTTTGCGCCAGTAAACGCCGGCCTCTTTGATCTGCGCGAACGGCGATAAGGCACCGCTCTGTCCAAAACCCCATTTCCTGCGCCAACAGATCACCCATGGCCTGTCTCAAACCGGCGGGGCCATTTAAGATTGAACTCTATTTTTTTAGCAACTTTTTTATTCGTCTGACGATAACTATTGCAAGGATGGTAGATTACAATTACAACAAGCAGCATTAAGGATTTTTTATGCCCAAATATGTCTCATGGATAACATCTGAACTGGCCAGGCAATTTCCTGGGGCCGATCTTACCCAAGGTGTGGACTTAAACCGAGATGGAAAGCTAAAAAAGTCAGAAAGGATTTGCGATTTTGATAAGAACGGCGTTGTTGGCGATTGGGGAGACTGGCGGGTCTTTTTAAAAAAGAACGAAACTCAAATACGATTTTTGGGGGGCATCTTCAAATGGAGTGCGCCTTTCAAGCCTGACAACCCCATCAATGATTTGTTGGCCATTGAATCGGAGATGGTTTCCCCGGCAGCTGTGCAAAGTGCCTATGAAAAACTGGCCGACATCCTTTCAAAAGTCAAAGAGCGCCTTGCCAAATCTGACAACCTCACTCCACAAGAGAGATTAAAAATTGTTTATGATGTAATGCGTTCTATGGGTATTCGGCTTAAACAACAGGATTCCGAACTTTTTATTGAAAACCTCAAAACGAATACCCTTGATTGTGACACCTCAAGCCTTGTTGTGCTGGCGGTGGCCCATGAAATGGGCTGGCCGGTATATCTGGTTACAGCACCTCGACACGCCTTTGTCAGATGGGATGATAGAACAGGCACGAGATTCAATATGGATAATGGAGAAACCCATCCCGATTCCTTTTATATTACTAAATATAATATTTTAGATGTTTCGCTAAAGAAAGGCTGCTATTTAATAAATTCAGATGACAAAAAATATCTGTCGTTTTTTTTAACCAACCGCGGCTACGCAAAGTTTGGCCTCGGCGATTACAGAGGGGCCATCAAAGACTGTGACGAAGCGTTAAGACTAAATCCTAATTATCCGGATGCCTACAACAACCGTGGCGCTGCAAAGAGCGAACTTGGCGATTACAAAGGCGCCATCAAAGACCATGACGAGGCGTTAAGATTAAATCCTAATGATCCAGCGGACTACAACAACCGCAGCAATGCAAAGAAAAAACTTGGCGATTACAAAGGTGCCGATGAGGATTTTAAGATGTCAGAAAGACTTCAATTTAAGTTAAGGGACGAATAAAAGATTTCAAAAAAGTTTTCATCTGTCAGCACGCAAAAACATAAAGATCAATATACAAAGAATGCCATTTAACGACCGGCAAAACATGACATCCCACAACTTGTACAATTTTCGTCAGTGTTTCAGGCGATCGGACAGCGCTAAATTTCTGATTCCGCTGTAAATTGGCTGTTATTTTTATAACAAATATGTTACAGGTCACAATGGCACCTATGATTTTTCCCAATATTCGTTTTTTATTATCGATGAAGCTGAGACAAATGCACAGGCATATACAAAATGTGCTTGATTCATCCAATTTTGCAACATTTAGATCGCCACATAAATTGCCCCATATCATAAAGAGCCACTCATTGCCTATTTATCGCAACTTTAGTGGCGTTGACCGAAGCCTGTTCGACAACAAAAAGATCAACCTCTCTCTGGCAATTTCGACCCTTAACAACATCACGATCCCGCCTAAAAAAACATTTTCTCTTTGGTATCTTGTTGGCCCACCCACCGCTCAGCGCGGTTACAAAGATGGCCTTACGATCTGCATGGGCAGGCCAAGCAGGGATATCGGTGGAGGCCTTTGTCAATTGGCAAATGCCATTCACTGGCTGGCGTTACATTCTGATCTCGAAGTTACAGAACGCCACAGGCACAGTCTTGACCTGTTCCCCGACGATGGGCGAAAAATACCGTTCGGCACAGGCGCAACGATCGTTTACAACTATAAAGATATTCGATTGTTCAACCCAACACCATATACATTTCAGCTTCACTTTGAATTGACCGACAACGACCTACTCTCAACCTTGAGGGCTTCGGAAAAAGTAGCGCACACCTATAATGTCTCAGAAAAAGATCACCGCTATGAGAAAAAAAGTGATGGCCTTTATCGCTGCAATACGATAGTCAGGCAAAGGATCGGTCTTGTGGCCGAAATAAATGAAAAAAAAGAGCTGTTCCATAACCACTGCAAATGTCAGTACGCTCCAAAGGAGGTATCTTTGTGAAAAGAACGATAATAGGCATCTCCCTTACCTTTTTGTTCGCCTCCATGACATACGCGGCAGATAAGGCGGTGGTTTTGGCCGCAACCGCTACAAGCAGTTCATCGGATTCTGCGCCTGTAACATGCCTTCTCGATCCAAATTGCACAGGCCATTGGTCACCCGGATCCAAGGACTCCGGGACAGATGAAGGGATATATATTCAATTTGAGAATCCGATCTCAGCATCACACATCAAGCTATCGGCCAGCACATTAGGCAAACTGGTGGTCTATATAAATGGAAAGACTTCCGGCCCCGACGGAAGATATTACATCGCTAGTGGTCGTGCTAATTACTACGTAGCTTATGGTTGGGGAAACGCATTACCGATTCCCGAACGGATCAAGTCCATTTTTATCAAGATCGATAGCGGTGATCTGCGTGTAAACATCTCGCGTATTCAATTTTTATCATCAAAACTGCCTGCAGGCGAACTAGAGGCTGAAACCCTTGACGTTGCAATTCCGCTGGTATTGCCAAAATTGATCTCTGCCAGCATTTCAGCCAGTTCAATATTGTCCCCCGAAACAGCGTATCAACCAGCTAATCTTGTCGATTCCAAATATGACATGGCATGGTCAACCGATGGAAAGAAAACAGCTGGGAAGGGAGAATCGTTCACGGTCACTTTTAATGCGAAACAGACCCTGGCAGGAATGCTGTTATGGAACGGGTACCAGCGCTCGGAAGAGCATTTCAAAGCCAATGGTAGGGTCTTACAAATGGAGGCCCGTTCGGATGCTGGAGATGTTGAACAAGTCACCATTAAAGATATGATGGGCCCGCAGAGAGTTGTTTTCAAAAAACCATTTAAGGATATAAAGTCATTATCATTTAAGATCAAAGACATAAAGGCCGGTGACAAATATAAAGATGTTTTAATTTCTGAACTTCGCTTCATAGGTAACAATAACGAACTGATATTGCCAATAGTGGCGGCAAAGGCGACCAGTGTTCCAAATTTTTTACAACCACTGATAGGCAGGTCTTTTTCCGCGATATTACATCAACCGGTGACTCAAAAAGAGATCCAAGGTGATTATTTTATATTGTCTCCTAAGTGCGATAACAGCCGGATCCGTATCAGAAATGACGGATCATACGTAATTTATAAAGGGTATGATTATTCATCAAAGGACGCGGACGCAAGCGTAGAAGCAACGGTCTTTGAGGGAAACTGGGAGCCAAAGGATAACCTTATTCGTATATTCGGACGCAACTACAAGACAGCGCTGGAAACATCTGAATATCTCAAGGGGGCATTAAAGGCCCCTCGCACAAACATTTTTCAAAGCGAGCTTACGATCAAACCCTATTCCACCTTGACAGCCAAAGAAAAAGCAAAGCTATTTGAGTATCTCTGGTCGAAAAAACGCGGACCAGCCGATCGGTCACAAAGGATGTTTTGGGTCGTTGGAATAGATGAACATGCTTGTTCTGGCGAGATCAATCCACAGGGCAACAACGCGGAATGTGTTATTGAAGGAACCAGCTATTCCGATTTAGTGAAAAAATTGGACGATTTTTTGTTGGGGCCGAATCCGTATTGGATATCATCATCGATATTGACCGATCTGCTCTTGCCAACGGATAGCGTTCAGCAATGTCAAGCATCTCCTTTCCCGGGATAAAAAATGAGAAATAGGCATTGGTTTTATCTAATCATAACCACCATAGCGCTTGCATCTGTTTTACTATATTTTAATATCAACTCAAATCCATTTCTCGAGGGTCCTGATGCCTATTATTATGCACTACAGGCCAAATACTGGGCATTGACCGGAAATGTAAAGATCCCCGACAGTTCTTTTATACACCGACTGGTAGGCTTGCTTTATTTGGCCGGCATATCCGTCGAACAAGCGCTTCACTCATGGATAGCCATATCTGTCGCTATAGCCATTTTCACGGTCGCCTTAGTGCGTTTTTCAAACACCGAACCTTTTAATACGATAGATGGGATCATATTTGCCCTGTTATTAATGTCCCCGTCACTTCTATTCACTGCCATAGAGTTCCCAAAAATGATGAGCATGATGATGGTGATCCCGTTGTGGTTTTTGCCTTTGATCGTCCGGAAGAATTACTGGCCCCTTTCTATAATCATTGCACTACTAAGCAGTTGTTTGCATTTATCTGCAGCGCCGCTGGCACTATTGTTTTCCGTCACGCTTATAATAATTAATTTAGCCCGATATAGGCGTAACAATTTCATCTCCATCGCAACAATTACCGGCGGAACGGTTCTGGCAGCACTTTGCTGCTTCTATTTTAAAGATAGATTGGTCAACAGTTTCAGCGGTTCACATTGGTCGGCCGGGATCACATCTTTATTTGGCGAAACCGGCCTGCCTCTTTCCATTATCGTGGAATTGATCGCGGCAATTTCCATATTTACTTACATTGCCATTCACGAATGGCAAAACAAGGCAGAGTTACGCGGCAATATTCTTTTACCATTGGCTTTAGTAATCCCGGCGATCATTCCGTGGAAACACGAAGGGACAATGTGGTTTGGAGAACGGTATGCGGTCATGGTTCCTTTCTTTTTATTGATAGGAGCAACGTTTATTAGATCAAATGCCAGCCACAACAGCAAAGGCCCGAACAAAACAACTCGATTAATAATATTAGTTTTATTAAGTATCAGCGTTGGATACTCCTTTATCAAACCGCGCTATTCACATCCTAATTATTTAGACCCCAACTACCCAAATATCGACAAGGTTGTTAGTGAAATATCCGGCAAAAACATCCCCATGTTCATTGCACATAAATCTTTTGCCTATTATTACAAATACCGATTGATGAAAGAGGCGTTTCCATTTGAACCGGAAGATCACTGGGATAAAACACTCGTTTGGCGGGTTTTATACCAGATATCGTCAGAGGAATTAAATTCATACTTGGATGACCGTTGCTTGTGGAATTCAGGGCTATTAATCACTCTTTCGGCGCCAGATTATCATTTGATCAGGGAGGACTGCTGGCATGACATGAGATCTAAGATCTTGGAATCCGAAAATATAGACCTGTATGATCGAACATGGAGAACCGATCTTAACCCATCCAAAAAACGACCGGTCTTTCTCTATGACAAGCACCGCAATGATGCAAATGAAGGATTTCCAGCATTGCCTGATCATTTTGAAAAGTGACCGTTAAAAACGGATCCTAGGGATTTTTCAATTTTTCTACGATTGGATATGATGCGGCTTCTGGTAATTCATAATGCCACCATTCAGATCTGATAGGTCGCAACCCAACGCTCTTCATCAACTGAACAAGGGTAGCGCGGTTCCGGCACTTAACTATTTCGTCGCTTTTGCACCTATATGACGGCGCCGCCTTGACCGAAAAATCGTCGAACCCTGTCGGCATAGGGAGCAAATTTCCATCGGCATCGGCCAGGGTCACGTCAATCGCAGCCCCTCGGTTATGATTTGAACCATACTTGGGGTTAGCAACATACCGTGGATCAGGAACTAATTTCCACATTGCGCGCTGCACATCGACCGGCCGATAGCAATCCCACATAACGAGCTTGAGACGATCAGCTTTTAAAAAATGAACAGCTCTTTGCAAAGCATCATACATCTTTTGATGGACATAACATTTATCAAGTCCAAATGAAGCATATACATTGTTTTTGAGGAAATTGTCCGTACTATTATAACGCAGATCAACGACAAAACTTTCACCATTAACTTCTACAAATTGGTGGTCCCCCACTGCCCATGCGGGATTAGAGATTAGAAAAAAGAAAACAACTGATAAATGGCCCACCAACTGTTTCATTACGTCATAGTAATAATCATACCACCAAGCATGTCAACCTTAATTATTTACCATTTTCATCTATCAGCACGCCAAGCCATGGAGATCTATCGATAAAGACTCCACAATATCGATAAACTTGCCGTCTTTTATCTCATATACTTTTCTATCAAAAAACCAGTCATCATTTTTTAAATCTGCATTTGAATAGGTCGGTATCAACAGTCTGTTATCATCAATTATCGGGTGAACCAATTGTACCTTCCCATATCCAGTATAAAATTCTTTGATTGTTTTAGCGCCACTCTTGGATGAGAACTTTAAAACTTCTTTTGGACCTTCTTCTCTACCATCTTCGGCCTTTAAAAGCACCAATTCGCCAACGATCGGCGAATGTTGAATTTCATACCCCGCCTTAATATCTTTCCCCTTAATTTGCTTGAAATTCTCTTTATAGGCAATTAACTGATTCGACTTTGGCAAGGAATCCACAAGCTTTCCAAACAGTGGCTCACCAAACGCCCCCCAACTGCCTTTTTTCTCGATTCCAACAATAACTATAAAATCCGTACAATCATTCGCTTCTTGAACATAGACATTTGGAAAATTCATAAAAAGCGCCCCTTTTTCAGTGAACACCTGAGCATAAATATTGTCCTTGCCTAACCATGCCTTTAAAAACGCTCTTGGGTCTTTCAATATATAAAAATTGTGTCCCTCGATCTCAACTTTTTTGGAATAATATTTGTCTATATTTTTATTATCATCAGGTGCTGGCGTTGGTATCTTAAGAGCATCAAAAATCTTTTTAAGACGTAACTTGGCATTGGTCTCTTCATTTTCGACGTCATATGGCTCAGCGATACCCCATACTTTATCAAAGTTATACACAGGATAATATTTACTTTCTGCCATGGCGTCCTTCGCGAATGCCATAACCAACAAAATACATATTAAAGATAAATTCTTATACATCTGGCACCTCCAAATTTGTTTTTAAGCTTAGTGGCTTGCTACTGGGCAACAAAAGAGTTCCGTCACCATAATAGTCACGCTCTTGCTTCGTTCCATATTGCCTAACACGTGTGACATTCTTATTACTATCAACTTTTGTCGGAATAAGTAGTTTTTCGAAAGATAGTGCAGGATTAAAGCGTCCTCCTAATCCCTTGCTATATGATCCAAGTTTCCAGCTACCATCTCTGACCTCAAAATGCAGGTGTTCATTAATTTCATTCATGGTAGAGGCATTACCGGTCTTACCGGTTTTGCCTATTGTCCCACCCTCAAAAACTTGATCGCCCAGTTTAACATCTGTTTCGCTTAAATGCGAATAGAAAGCACGCATAATTCTGCCACATTTTGCTGTATATTCCAACGTAATAGTTTTTCCATAATCTCCACCATCACTAATGTCTACTATCTTACCATTTTCTACGGCACGTATCGGTGTTCCTATCTTTGCCATAAGATCAATTCCCTGATGATTTCTAGGTGTCCCATCCTTGTTTGTTCTCACTGGTCCAAACATATTCCCCTCGGGGCGCAATTTTGCGGCCGCATTTGAAGTGTATGATCTTACAATATTATCGCCCGGCAAAGGATTAGCCCACAGTCCAAGCGGGTCGATCCACATAAGCGGTGAGTTTCCAACATATGCATATAAGTTGGGAGTGTCAACATACTCCATTGGATCGCGCGAGATGAAGCGGCCGAGTTTTGGCGAATAGTAGCGGTTGCGCATGTAGATGAGGCCGGTTTCTGGGTCGAGGGGGCGGGAGGTGAATCCGAGATCATTAAATCCCCCCTGACCCCCCTTTTCCAAAGGGGGGTATTGGGAAACGACACTTCCATAGGCGTCGTAATCATAAGATGCAACTACCTTGCCAGCCTCGTCTGTCAAGGTGCGAACCGAATTAGTGCGGTCGGAGATGTAATAATAGTCGTGCGCCGTGCGTGATACATCGTGCGTAAAAACAGACAAACGAATAGGTTCGTCGATGTTTTGGCCGTAAACGAATTCACTTGCTGGCAAGGTTCGCCCTTCGACAGGTTCAGGGTAAGCGGAGGAGTATTCCTCGATCATATCCCAGCCGTCGTAGATATAGTTCCAGTGTTCCAATGTTCCAGTGTTCCAGTCTTTTGACATGCGGCGGTTGTGGATGTCGTACGTGTAAGTTGCCACCGGCAAACCATCTTGCTTTGATGCGCTGACGAGCCGGTTCAGGGCGTCGTAATTATAGATAAGTTCGCCGTCGGAAGTCAGATTACCATTTGGATCATATTCAAGTGTCTGAATATTTTCATTGGTTTCAAATCCCTCCTCACCCCCCTTTTCCCTGTCCGCCAACGTAGTAGTGGCGGGCAAAGGGGGGGAAGAAATGCCTGTATGTTCGATCGTCTTATAGGCGTTCATTGAATCAGGTGTTATTTTGGATGTTGCTCCGTTCTTTGTCCATTCAAGCCAGTTGCCGACACCGTCAAGGGTCCATGACTCCCCCTCTCCCCCCGCCCCGCCACTACTACTTCGGCGGGCAGGCACTAAACCTTTGTCGGGCAGGCGGATCTCTCCCACTTCAGACTGGCGCAGCCTGAAGGTTGCTACTCCAATCAACCTGTCTGCAGTATCATAGGCAAAGCTTCTCTTTGCCTTCTTGGCCATATCCTCATCTTCTATTAAAAGGCTCTTCTGGTTATATTTATATTTCCAACCGCTCACAGCCTGTTTTGATGGCATGCTATAGACCTGCTCCAGTATCTGGTTCAGCGGATCGCTCTTTTGTGCCAACTTAATGCCGTTGGAGAATTCTTTGGCTATGAGTTTGTCGGGGCCTTGGTATTTGTAGGAGACAATACTACCAGTTTCAGGTTTCAGGTTCCATGTTTCAGGTTTTTCAAAGATTTGGGTCAGCCTTCCCAGCGGGTCGTAGGCTCGATAATATGTCGAGCCAGATGGATACATGACCACTGTCTTGTTACCGTTGCTGTCATAATTACGAACCACCCACTTGCCGTTCTGATTCTCGCCAACAAGCCTTGAGAGCGAATCGTAGGAATACCACACCTTCGCATCGTCACTAGCATTATCAGGATCATTATTAT
>Ga0082335_1006397_pt1 | contig 15215 bp, 14 predicted proteins | sample Subgrocontami58m_FD_72375 | JGI IMG/M metagenome (GOLD analysis project Ga0082335, IMG submission 72375) | Subsurface groundwater microbial communities from S. Glens Falls, New York, USA - GMW37 contaminated, 5.8 m (SPADES assembly) (version 2) ...
CCCCCCTGGCGGGGGGAGGGTTGGGGTGGGGGTGACAACATGTCGCATTAACACATGTTTTTCCCCCTCCCCTCAATCCCCTCCCGCCGGGGGAGGGGGAAAATTACTTTTTACGAGATCATCATAGAATGTAAAATAACAATTCTTACGTTATATCTTTTTGCCATATCAGCAGCATAGAAAAAGGCATAAACGGAGAGCGCTAATAAAGACGCTCTCCTCTGTCGAGACCATCGGTTCGGTGACGGTGATCTGCATGGACAAGACCGGTACACCTTCGCTGTAGAACCTTCTCCGGACGTCAAATTAAGCTAAAAAAATATGTCCCGCTCTCCTTTTTTTATCCTCTCCAGCCTCTCCTCCGTCTGCTTTCTGACGGCAGGGTCTTCCATAGAGCCGAGAGACCTGGTCATGGTCTCCATCCCCAGGGTCCTGCCTTCTTCAGAGGCATAGTCCTCGATGTATTCCATGAGGGTCAGGATGCTGTTGGGCTGGCAGAACTGATGGATGTCGCCCGGCATGGCCAGATCCATGAAGCTGCGCCCTGTCCTTCCTGTCCTGTAGCATGCGGTGCAGAAGCTTGGTGTAAAGCCGTCCTTCATGATGGAGACCGCCGTCTCGTCCAGGCTCCGGCGGTCCGCTATCTCGAACTGTTCCACTCCGGTCTTCCCGTCCTTCCCAAACCCGCCGGGAGAGGTGGATGATGCGGCGCTGGTCTGGCTGATCCCGATATGGAAGGCCCTTTTCCTGATCTCCGGCCTCTCCCTGGTGGTGATGATCATACCGGCATAAGGCACGGCGATCCTCAGTATGGCAATCAGCTTCAGGAAATCATCGTCGCTTACCGGATGAGTAGGTCTCAACTCAACTGTATCGGCAGGCCGGAAGCGGGGGATAGATATGGTATGGGGGCCTGCCCCAAACCTCTCCTGCAAATAGTGAGCATGGGTTATGAGCGAAAGAACCTCGAAACGCCAGTCATACAGCCCGAATAGCACCCCCAGCCCCACGTCGTCTATCCCGGCCTCGAAGGCGTTGTCCAGGGCTTGAAGTTGCCTCAGGTAATCCCTCTTCGGCCCCTGGTGAATCCCTTCATAAGTCGGTCTGTGATATGTCTCCTGGAAGAGCCGGTAGGTGCCAATCTTCCTTTCCTTGAGCCTCCGGTAATTTTCCACCGTGGTGGCTGCAATATTGACGTTTATCCTCCTGATCTCCCCGCCGCCCTTCTTCATCGAATATACGGCGTCTATGGCATTGAGGATGTAGTCTATGGGGTTGTTCCTCTCGTCTTCCCCTGCCTCCAGAAGCACCCTCTTGTGCCCCATCCCGATGATTCGCCCGGTCTGCTCCCTGATCTCTTCCATTGTCAGCTTTTTCCTTGGGGCTGGGTTGGCCGCATGGAATCCGCAGTATCCGCAATCGTTGATGCAGTAGTTGCTCACGTACAGCGGGGCAAAGAATACCAGCCTGTCGCCGTAGATGGTCTGTTTTATGGAAGAGGCGGTGTCGAATATCTCATCCAGAACCCCTTTGCCCGTGACCTTGATGAGGACGGCAGCTTCTTCCGGGGAAAGCCCTGCCAGCGTTCGTCCTTTTTCAAGGATGGAGAGAGCTTCCGAAGGTGAAGGTTGCTGATTGGCTTGGAGCAGCTCCTTTATTCGGGTTTCATCTATAACGGCGTCATACATATTTTATACAAACGCCTCCAGCATCTTCTTTTCCAGCATCTTGTAGCTCAGGATCTCTTTGGAAAGGCCGTACTTTTCCCAGATCGCCTCGTTCCCGTGGTATTTGTTGGGGTATATCCGGTAATCGTCCCGATATCTCTCCGGTGTCAGGTTGAACATGAGGGAGTTGGCCCCGGAGGAGAGGCCGAGTCTCCTCCCTTCCTCGCTCTCTATGGTCTCAAGGGCGGTGGTTACAGGAATCTTGGCCCTGGGCATCAGGAGCCTCGATATGGCCGTCACCTTCAATGTCATCTCCGCGGAGCCGTGGGGGTGTGTCGCCAGAGGGGTCTTTTCGCAAGGGACAAAGGGGCCTACGGTGACCATGTTAACTCCAAAGAATTTCATGAAGAGGATGTCGTCGGCGATGTCCTCCACAGTCTGCCCCGGAAGGCCGATCAGGAATCCTGACGCCACGTAATACCCCATCTCCTTCATCCCCTTGAGAAGTTCGACCCTCTGCCTGAAGCTCTGACCTGGGTGCAGGGTGTTGTATATCGCCTCGTGGGAGGTCTCGAAGCGGAAGAGGACGCCGCTGGCCCCTGCCTCCCTCATCCTTTTGTAACAATCAAGGCCCCTCTCTCCGACACTCATGAAGATGAATACCTGGCACCGCTTCTTTATCTCTTTCAGGATATCCACCAGCATATCGTCGGTATACAGGAAGTCATCCCCCGACTGGAGGACTATCAGTTTGTATCCGCGCTTATCAACGGCATCTGCAACAGCAGCGACTATCTCCTGCGGCTCCATCCTGTATCGGGTGACATCCCTTGATCCCCTTCTCAGGCCGCAGTAGTGGCACTCCCTGACGCAGTGATTGGAAAATTCAATGATACCGTGGATGCAGAAGAAGTCTTTCAGGTTTGCCTGCCTGATGGTATTGGCCTCGGAGCAGAGGGCCTTTATCTCGATCGGATCGGATGTCTTGAGGAGCCTGATGACCTCTTCCCTCTCCAGCATCCTGGTATGGCAGGCCTTGAGGATATTCACGAAATCGGTCTTTAGCCGGGTGACATCTATGCCGGCCCTTGGCTCCAGAAGCTCCAATATCTCCCTGGCGTCATCGGCGCCTATCTTCCTGACAGCGGTATCGAAGGAGTAGAGGACCCAGTCGCCGGCCTTGAGGTCGTCTATCATCAGGGCCTTTACCTCTTTCCTCCCCTTAGAGTCCTCTACAATGAGGTTTCTTATAGGTGAGCCGGAGAGCCCTTCTTCGACTGAGACTACCTTTGCGGGGATGGTAAGACACATGCGAGGAATCTAACATAGAAAGATGAGTCGCACAACTTATGTTAAAGAGGTTATGTGAAAAAACTTGCTTTGCTCATTATATTGGCCTATATTTTGACCACTTATAACTTATAGCAGAATAAGGAGCCGCCATATGAAAACCATTTCAATTTCAAAGGATATTGTTCCGATTGCAGAATTTAAAGCAGGCATCTCTAAATGGTTTAAGAGTCTTCAAAAAGCCGGACATCCGCTGATTATAACGCAGAACGGAAAACCCGCTGGAGTTCTTCTCTCTCCTGGTGACTACGATGAACTGGTTTATAAAAAAGCTTTTCTTGATTCTGTCGGCAGAGGGGTATCGGATGCTGAAAGCGGAAATGTTTACAGCACGAAAGAACTCAAGGCTGCATTGAGGAGAGCCATATGAGCCTCAGAGAAATCGAAGCCGAGATAAAGAAGCTGGACTTGAAGGAACGCGCTACGCTCGCAAAGTGGATAGTCGAGAGCCTCGACGAGCTGTCCGAAGCTGAGGTCGAGGCGTTGTGGGCTGAGGAGGCGGAGCGCCGCCTGGATGAGTTGGAGCAAGGGCTGGTCACTGAGATACCGGATAAAGAAGTCCTTCGCCGAGCGCGGGCTGCCATCTCGTGAAACTGATCGGATTGAGGATCTGAAACTGAAGGGTGCGACGACCTTTGAGTACCTGTTCAATTTCGGTGACGGGTGGTGGCACGAGGTCACGGTTGAGGGCATGGAGGCACTGCAATCCAAGGTGAAGTATCCGAGAGTGATCGAGTGCAGAGGAGACTCGCCGCCCCAGTATCCCGACCCGGAAGACGAGTAGAACGGAGACCGAAGCTGGTTGCCCGTTTCGTGAATATCCAAGTCGTGGCCCTGCGCAAGCCAAAGATGCCCTCTCTGATGTGTTGTCGCGCATTCATCGTTTCGAGCCTGCTCATGTTTAGCCCCGTGGCATAACCTGGAGGTGATAAACCATGAAGAATGAATCGTTTGAGTCTGAAATGCCGGATTTCGACGACGCTGCCCGCGTGGAGGAACATCTCAAGAAGATGAGATTCCAACGATGAAGAAGACCAAGCCCGCATCCAAAAAACTCAGTCTCACCACGCCGAAGCCAGTCGGGCAGATGAGGCGAACGCAGACTGCTTTGCCAGAGCCGCCGACCGTTGCAGATGAAGCGAGCCTCCTCGCCGATCTCCGGGCGCTCATCCAGTCGCCTCCACCAAGCCATCGAACACGCCAGAGAGCAGGCCGCAAGGCGAAAGACACCCCGGGAGCGTCAGCCATGAGCGACTACGCCAACATGTTCGAATCCATCCGTGGTCTCGCATCAAGCCTCCACGCGATAAACCAAAAAGCCGTAAGGGAATACACCCCAGTCGTGGAAGCCATCCTGCGCTCGCCCATCCCGGACACCCGCCACATCGAGTGTACTCTTGACGGCCTGCTCGACTTCTGTGGCCACGAGCCCGCACTCCGCCTCTACAAAAAGCTCTGCCGCTACTATTTTCACATCAACCCAACCGCGACGGTGCAATATGTCGAGGCCTATCGTGAATTATGGGATTCCGACCAAGAGGCGAAGCCATGAGCGGTCATGCAATAGTGTACCACCCGTGAATTGAGATTATGGTAGCGTTACTCTGCCATATCATTACGAGGGCAAGAAATGCGGCTGACCGAATCTGAAAATATCGAGCTGAAGAAATCAACCAGCGAGTTGAAAGCGGGGATTATCGCCCTGGCGGCGATGTTGAACAAACATCAGCGGGGAGAACTCTGGTTCGGGATTAAGAATGACGGTACTACCGTCGGCCAGAGCATTTCGGAAGCCAGCCTGCGGGAAGTCTCACGGGCGATCGGCGATCACATCGACCCCAAAGTCTATCCGACGGTCGAGCAGCAGGTAATGGTTGGCGAGAAGCCATGCATCCGGGTACTCGTGGAGGGAAAAGATGCCCCCTACTTTGTTTACGGCAGGGCCTATGTCCGGGTTGGCGACGAAGATCGGCAGTTGAGCGCCAAGGGCCTGGAGTGCTTGATCCTGCAAAAGAACCACGATCATCTCCGCTGGGATACTGAGACCTGTGATCGAGCGGCCTTTGACGATGTCAGCAGCGGCAAACTGAAAAGTTTCCTGAAGACGTGCGGCCTCAAATACGACACCATTTCCAATGCCCTCGAAAAACTGGGACTGGTGAGGGAGGGCACGCTGCTGAACGCTGCCGTCCTCTGCTTCGCCCGGAAGCCGGAGAAGTTCCTTCCCAACGCCAGGTTACGATGTGCCACGTTCGGCGCCGCCGACACAACGGTCACGCTGGACATGAAAGACTTTACCGGCGACGTCTTCACCCTGATCCAAAGGGCGAAAGAGTACATCCTGGAGCATATCAACATCGGCATGCGGCTGAACGGCCTGTTGCGCGTGGATGTTCCCGAGATCGATCCGGAAGCCTTCCGGGAGGCGATCATCAATGCCTTCTATCACCGGGATTATCGCGAGTACGATTCGGTGAATATCGCCATCTTCAAGGATCGGCTGGAAATCCGCAGCCCCGGGCTGCTTTATGGAGGACTGACTGTTTCGGATATTCGGAATAAGATGGTCTCCGTCAGGAGGAACGAACTTTTGGCGGACCTTTTCCAACGCAGCCACCGGATCGAGAAATGGGGCCGCGGCATCAAGATGATTCTGGAGCGGGAACCACGGACAGAGTTCGAGGAAGTGGGCACGGCGCTCTTTGTGGTGAGGTTCCGGAGGAAACCGGCTAAACCGGATTTCTCCGAAGAGGGTGGAGAAACTACCCAGAAAACTACCCAGAAAATCCTGGATATGATCGCCGCCAATCCGTCCATAAGCCGCAAAGAACTGGCGACGCAGGTCGGGATTACCGCGGATGGGATCAAATACCATCTGGCCAAACTGCAAAAGAATGGACGATTGAAGCGAATTGGCCCGGATAAAGGCGGACACTGGGAGGTTCGCTGGGATTGATGGCGATTAGGCTTTATCATTCCCGCCAAGTATCCCGCCAGATTGGCGGGATACGATGTGCCTCCGAGATAGTTGAAAAACCATGGGACACCGAATCGGGTAGCCGGAGGGTCCCGCTGAAGACGAGTGTTTGCCGGAACGAAGTGGAAACGATATTTGATTTTCCGGGGTTGTTGGGATAGGCTTCGATCATGAGTGATACGTTTGCGGCAATTCAAACGCTCGTCCGGAATGGGGAGATAAGAATTTCGGAGATGATGATGAGAAAGAGACTCCATTCAAAACTGATTCACGAGGGTCAATATGTGGCCGAGGTGGATGTCGAATTGATCGAAACAGATGAGAGTTGGTCTCCGTACCTTTCGATTGAAGACGCCTGCCGGCTTGATGATGTGCGCGATTCTCTGCGTCGCGGCGACATTCGCGCGGCAACTCGCCAGGCTCGCGTGTTCAGTCTCACTCCAGTTACTGTCTGAAACGAGACGGCAGCGAACCACCCCGGCCGGAAGGCGGCCGGGGTCGAGGGCAAGGCCCCCTCGCGCTGGAACTTCAACAAAAGGTAGGAATTTTAAATGGCTCTCTCGCTCAACAAACCGAAGCTCGATAACCTTGCCGGCGACATCTGGAAATCTGCCGAGCGCCTGCGCGGCAAGTTCAAGGCGTACGAATACCAGAGCGTCATCCTGCCGATCATCGTCATCCGGCGGCTGGAGTGCGTGCTGCTAGCCTGGCGCGAGGCCAATAACGCCAAGATGTTAGCCAAGCGGCCCACGCACACCGACAAGGAACTTGCCAAGCTGGTCAAGGATCTCGAACTGAATCCCCAGCAGTCGCCCTTCTCGAACAAGACTGAATGGACGCTGCGCAAGGTCTATGAGGAAGATCACACACTGCTGGAGGAGAACTTCCGCGCCTACATCAACGGTTTTTCGAAAAATGTTGATGATATTATCGAGCACTTCAACTACCGCGCGACCATCGGCACGATGGTGAAGAACAATCGGCTTGCCCCGATCCTGAATCAATACAAGGAATTGGAACTTGGCCCGGACCAACTCTCGGGTCTGGAGATGGGCTACATCTACGAGGAACTGCTGCGGCGCTTCTCGGAACAAAGCGGTGAGGAGGCCGGAGAACACTTCACCCCGCGCGAGGTCATCCGCCTCATGGTCGAGCTCCTTAATATCCCCATTCCCGACCGGCACGTCTCCATCTACGACCCCGCCTGCGGCACCGGTGGTATGTTGTCCGTGGCCAAGGAACACTTGCTGGACCGAGCCGCCACACCGGCACAGCGAGACAAGGTCGAGAAGTTCGTCACCGTCCACGGGCAGGAGCTTTCGCCGACCAACTACGCCATTTGTCAGGCCGACCTGCTCATCAAAAACGATCGGCAGGCCAAGGTTTTCCTCGGCAACTCGCTCATCCCCCACGAGGCGCACAGCAAAGAGCCGGGCGATCAGCTTCCCGAAAACAAATTCCGTTTCGACTTTATGCTCAGCAATCCGCCTTTCGGCGTTACCTGGGGCGGTAAGGACGGCTACGAAAAGGAAGCTCGAAAACTGGAGAAGAGCCGCTATCAGGCCGGTATGCCGCGCGTGAACGACGGCGCGCTGCTCTTCCTGCAAACCATGTTGGCCAAGATGCAGGCGCCGGAGAAGGGCGGCAGTCGTATCGCGATCATCTTTAATGGCTCGCCGCTCTCCAATGGTGACTGCGGCTCAGGAGAGAGCGAAATCCGCCGCTGGATCCTGGAAAACGACTGGCTTGACGCTATTGTCATGCTGCCGGACCAGCTTTTCTACAACACCGGCATCTTCACCTACATTTGGCTGCTGTGTAACGAGAAGTCCATCGCTCACCGTGGGCGCGTGATGCTCATCGACGCCCGCCGGCAGTTTGAGAAAGAGCCGAAGTCCTTCGGGAATAAGCGCAACCGGATGACTGACATCCACCGGCAATGGATCGAGGAGCGTTACCAGAAGGGTTGGGAACCTGGCTTTGATGAAGAACAAGTGAAAATCTTTTGCGCGCAGGACTTCGCGTTCCATAAAGTCAAGGTAGTCTTCTGGCAGACCGACGAGGACGACCAGCCCGCCATCATCACCGAGCCTTACGAGAAGGCCTTCACCGCTGCCAACCTCGCCAAGGAGCAGGCGTTCCATGAAAGCGACCTCACCTTCCGCGTGCGCATAAAGGCGGAAAACAAAGAGAAGACCCTCGAATTCGTCCTTAAGCCGGCCGACAGCGTCGCGAAGAAATTTAAAGCGGCCCTGGGGGATAAACCGGAAATCCTCTCTGTCGAATGGACGCACCGGCACTATGTACAGGACGACGAATACATCCCGCAGGGCGAGGACATCAATGCGTTTTTGAAACGGGAAATTGCCAAGCCCATCATCCGCTGGGCGGATAGTCCACAACTCGGTTATGAAATCCTGCCGAACAAATATTTCTACCGCTATCAGCCGCCTACACCGGCGAAAGATCTGCTTGCGGAGTTCTGGAAGCTGGAGAAGGAGGCGGAGAAGATGCTGGAGGGATTGACGAGATGAAGAAGTCACCAGAGGTTTCCATCATATCGCCGGAATACCGGCAGTTTATTGAGCAGTTGAAGGCCCGCGTGGTATCCGCTCGCCTCTCCGCGACGCAGGCGGTCAATTGTGGCATGATCCTGCTTTACTGGGACATTGGACAGGGGATTGTGGAAAAGCAGCAAACACTTGGCTGGGGTGAGGCGGTAGTGGAAACGGTCGCGGCGGATCTGCAACAGGCGTTTCCGGCCGCGACCGGCTTCTCGCCGCGCAATCTGCGGGATATGAAGCGCCTTTATCTGACCTATGCAGACGAGACAATTTGGCGACAGGTTGTCGCCAAATTGCCGAGAGGGGCCGAAGCGGGTGACGCTGAAATTTGGCCACCAGCGGCAGCCAAATTGACCAATGAAAGGATCAGCGAATTTCTGCGACAGCTTGTCGCCAAAATTCCCTGGGGCCAAAACCTGCTTATTCTTAACAAATTGAGTGATGCTGCCGCCCGTCTTTACTACCTCCAGGCCACCGCGCGGTTCGGCTGGTCGCGCAATGTCCTGCTCAACCAGATCAAGGCCGGGGCTTACGAACGCGCCGTCACCGAGAAGAAGACGCACAATTTCCCCCTCGCCCTGCCGGAGCATCTCGCGGAGCAGGCCGACGAAATGATGAAGAGTTCCTATGACCTGGGATTCCTCGACATCCGCCGGGCGGTCAAGGAGCGCGAGCTCGAAGACCGACTCATCTCCCGTCTACAGGCATTCCTCCTCGAACTCGGCTACGGCTTCTGCTTCGTCGGTCGCCAGTACCGATTGACGCTCGGCCAGAAGGAATATTTCATCGATCTGCTCTTCTACCACCGCTTCCTCAAGGCGTTGGTGGCCTTCGAATTGAAAGTCGGGTCTTTCGAGCCGGAACACGCGGGTAAGATGGATTTCTATTTGAACCTGCTCAACGACAAAGAACGCGGTGACGGCGACCAGCCGTCTATCGGCATCATCCTCTGCGCGGAAAAGGACGACGTGGAAGTCGAATACGCCCTGCGCACGAAAGCGAACCCCATCGGTGTGGCCGTGTATCAACTCCATTCGAAATTGCCGGCAAATATGAAGGGCAAGCTGCCGACGGCGAAACAGCTCGCCGACGTCGTGCGGGCGGTTCTTCCCGAAAGGAGCGCCCCATGACCCAATACATCTACCGCTACCAGCCGCCCACGCCAGCGAAAGAATTGTTAGCGGAGTTCGGGAAGCTGAAGAGGGAGGCGGAGAAGATGCTGGAGGTGTTGGTGAAATGAGCAGCATACCGACAGGTTGGGCAAGCGATCGCCTCAAGGATGTGGCTACAATCAATGCGGTTGCGCTGTCCACTGGGACAGACCCCGACTACGAGTTCGACTACCTGGAGATCTCCAACGTTGACTATCACGGCATCGTTGACCGGAATGCCATTGAACGTCTTCGTTTCGAAGATGCGCCGTCCCGCGCGCGGCGACGGGTGGCTGCCGGGAGCACTGTGATTTCATCAGTGAGACCCAACCTGCAGGCTGTCGCCTTCTTTCCGGATGCTCCGGCACACCTCGTATGTTCAACCGGCTTCAATGTTGTGGACCCACAGCTGAGCAGACTGTCACCGCAATTCGCCTACTACCACCTCATATCCGAGAACGCGCGCCAGTATTTCGAGGCCGCAGCAACCGGTGTTGGCTACCCCGCAATTGGGGACAAGGAATTCAACGCCATAGCCGTCCTACTCCCGCCGCTGCCGGAGCAGCAGCGCATCACGGCGTATCTGGATGCGAGTTGTGCGGCGATTGACGCGGCGGTGGCCGCCAAACGCCGCCAGATTGAAACCCTCGACTCCCTCCGCAAAGAAACAGTCACCCGCGCCATCACACACGGGCTGAAACCAAGCACGCGAACTAAGCCCTCCGGGGAGGACTGGCTTGGTGAGATTCCGGCACATTGGTCTGCGCCATGCCTCAAACGCCTGCTGCGCGAGCCGCTAACCTATGGTCTGAATGAAGCTGCTGAACTGGAAGAACGAGATTTGCCGCGCTACTTGCGAATTACCGATTTCGATGACAACGGCAACTTGCGTGAGGATACATTCCGTTCGCTGCCCCGTGAAATCGCCTGCGAGGCGTTGCTCGAACCGAACGATGTCTTGTTTGCCCGCAGCGGTGCAACGGTCGGAAAGACGTTCATGTTCCGAAATTACGAAGGCGAGGCTTGCTTTGCCGGTTACCTCATCCGCGCGCGAACGCTGCTCTGGAAACTTGATCCTCTTTTCCTCTACCTCTTCACTAAGAGCACGGCCTACGAATCTTGGAAGAACCTCATTTTCACACAGGCGACCATCCAAAACATTAGCGCAGCCAAATACAACTACCTTGCCATTCCATTGCCCCCGCTCGACGAACAGCACGCTATCGTTGCTCATGTCGAGAAGAAGATCGCCGAGTTCCGCTCTCTAACTGCGTGTATCGAAACGCAAATTGCCACCCTCACCGCCTACCGCAAGTCGCTGATTCATGAGTGCGTCACGGGCCAGCTGCGGATTTCGGAGGCGGATGTGGTACGCAGCCAGTTGTCCGCAAAGACCGGACACCTGAACCCTGAACCGTCCGAAAATAACGGACAGTTGAAGACGAACCATGCGGATGACCGGCAATGTTATGCCGATTTGGGCAAAACCATCAAAGGAGGGGGACAAGTTGACCCCCTCCTTGCTTTGAAGTCGGCGACGCAGAGAGGGAATTGACCATGCCCAGGAAGAAAAAAGCCCCCGAGTTGACCTTTCAGCAGCACATCGCAGACTTCCTCGTCCGCGAGCATGGTTATGGTGTGCTCGAACAGGCCGATATCACGGACACCGAGCATTTCATTGCCGAGGACCAGCTATGGGCCTTCCTCACAGCTACGCAGGCCGACACGCTCACAAAGCTCACGGATGACTACGGAACGGATGCGCGGGACGAGGTATTCAAAGCCCTGCGCAAGGAACTGGAGCACACGCCGCTTTGGATGCTTTTCCGCCAGGGGCTACCGGTGCGCGGGCTGGAGTTCCGGCTCTTCTACCCCAAGCCCCGCTCCGCCGAGAGTGCCGCCGCCAAGAAACACGGCGAGAACCGCATCACCTTCCGCCCGCATTTCTACTTCGGCGAGACCAACCAGGAGATTGATTTCGTCTTCTTCCTCAACGGCCTGCCCATCGTGGCGCTGGAGTTGAAACACGAGAAGAACCAGACCGTGCATGACGCCGTCGCGCAGTTCGCCTCCCGCGACCATGCACGCAAGATCTTCCGGCATCCGTTCCTCTACCTCGCCGCCGACACCAGCGACGTAATGGCCACCACCGACCCGCACCGGGAACAGAACTTCCGCTGGCACAACACCGGCCTGACGAATGAAGCCGTCACCAAAGATGGTAGCGAATACCCGGTGGAGTTCCTCTATCGCGAGGTGCTGGCTAAAGAACAGTTGCTCGAAGCGCTCTCGTTCTTCCTCGTCCGCGTGCCCCAGCGCGACGCGGAGGACGACAAGCCGGAACGTCCCGCGTTCACCTTGTTCCCGCGCTATCATCAAAGCCGGTTGGTGCGGAAAATCTCCGCCGACATCTCGGCGCACTTTGCCGCCACGGGCGACATCGGCAAAAAATATCTCGCCGATCACTCCGCCGGCAGCGGCAAGACGCTTTCCATCTGCTGGCTTGCCGACCGTCTGCACAGCCTCTTCAAGCCCGGCACGAATGAAAAGTTGGTGGACATCACGTTCATTCTCACCGACCGGAAATCGCTCGACACGAATATCCGGGAGGACATGGCGAATTTTACCCACCTGAAAGACGTGGTGGGCATCGCCAAAAAGTCCGACGACCTGACGGACTTCCTCAAAGAGCGCAAGCCGATCATCGTCACCACACAGCAGAAGTTCGCCTGGGTGCTGGACCAGATTGAGCATAATCCCGAACTGAAGAAACTCCGGGTCGCCTTCCTGATCGATGAAGCCCACCGCTCGCAGGAAGGCCAGATGGGCGCGGCCATCCGGTTGCCGTTCCGCAAAACGGACGAACCTGATGCCGAGGCCCCCGAACTTGACCCGGAGGAGCAACTCGCCAAGATCATCCGCGAGCATGACCTCAATCAGATGATCGTCGCGTTCACCGCCACGCCGGCGCCGGCCACCGTGACCCTGTTCGGCGAGCCGTTCGATACCTATTCCGAGGCCGAGGCCATCGCCGAAGGGTACATCGTGGATGTGGCGGCCAGCATCATTTCCTACAAGACGCTCTACAACCTGCATTGCCCGGTTGTGCCCAAACTGGACGAGGAGAAGCTCTATCCCAAGGGGGTCGTCGCCAAGGCGCTCCAGAACGTGGCCTTCCAGGATGATGGCCTCATTCAGTACAAGGCCGAGGTGATGCTGCGCATCTTTGAGAAGGATGTGATGCCGCTCATCGGCGGACGCGCCAAGGCGATGATCGTGACCACTTCCCGCGTAGCCGGGCTGCGCTATTTCCAGATCATCAAGGAGAAGCTCAAGGCGCGTGGCGCGGACTACAAGGCGCTCTATGCCTTTTCCGATTTTGTCCATCCGGAGACCAACGCGGCGATCAGCGAGCACGCGGTCAACGGATTGAAGGACGGTGAGTTGATCGAGCAGCGGTTCGAGGGCGACGACGACCGCCTGATGATCGTGGCCAACAAGTTCCAGACCGGTTTCGACCAGCCTCTGCTGGCCGGCATGTTTCTCGACAAGCCGGTTGTGGACCGCAACGCGGTGCAGACGCTGTCACGCCTGAACCGCTGCCACGAAGGCAAGGATCGTGTCGTGGTCGTGGACTTCACCAACAACGCCAAGGCGATCCTCAAGGCGTTCGTCAAATACCGAAAAGGCACGCCCTTCGAGCCGGAAGAGCCGGACCGGGAGCTTTGCCCGAAATTGCACGCCGAGATTCTGGCTGCGGGGGTGTTCACGCAGCAGGATGCCGTTGATTTCGCAAGGCTGCTTGCAACCGGCACGGATGCCCAGGTGCAGTTCTCGGTCAACGCGCTGCGGACCCGCTTTCAGGCGAAGCTCACCGACCCGGAAAAGCGCAAGGAGTTCGTCTATCTGCTCGCCCGCTTCGTAAAGTGCTATCACTTCCTCACTTGCTTTTTCACCTTTGCACCGGAGATCAAGCAACTCGCCACGTTTGCCGAGTACGTCGGCCCGCAGCTCATCAAGGCGGGCAGTGTATCCGAGCTGATGAAACAGATTCGCCGGACGGAAGTCATCAAGGCCGCCGTTGAATATCAGGGCGTAGAGAGCGGCGGTGGAACGGTCAAACTCAAACCGGGCACCGGGAAGAAAGGCTCCGGCCCACCCCCGAAGAAGGTGTCCGTTCAGGACATGATCGCGGAGATCCAAGCCAAGTTCGACATCAGCGACGAGGAAGCTCTCTACATCAGGCAGGTCACGGAAGAGAAAGCCGCCGACCCGGTCATTCACATCACCGTCACCGCCCACCGGGACGACCGCATCTACCTCGAAGGCGCTTACCGCGGACAGGTGAACGGTGAGATTCAGACCGCCTACCAGGAGCGCGACCGTTACGAGGAGCTGTCGGATCTCAAGTACACGGAGACCGGTGGTATCTTCGACATCATGGCGGTCACTGTCATCCAGCACCATCTCTCAATTGCCGCATAAGGAGTTAGGAATATGAGTAAAACCATTAACCAGATGCCTGAAGCCGACCGGCCGCGCGAGAAGCTGCTCCGGAAAGGCGCGGCTGCCTTGAGTGATCGGGAACTGCTGGCGGTTCTGCTGGGAAAAGGCACGCCGGGAATGGGTGTCATGACCCTCGCCGGGAAGCTGGCGCGGCTCATTGACGAGAAGGGTCTGGAAGTGAAGGCCGAGGACCTGACGCAGTTCGCAGGCGTGGGCGACGCGAAGGCCACCCTGATTCTCGCGGCGATCGAATTCGCCCGCCGCCGCATCAAGCCGGAGGGTGCGAAGATCGTGACCCCGGCGGATCTGCTGCCTCACATCCGGCACTATGCCGACCGGAAGCAGGAGCACTTTCTCTGCGCCAGTATCAACGGTGCGAATGAAATCCTGAACATCCGCGTTGTTTCGATAGGCCTGATTGACCGGAGCCCGGTTCATCCGCGTGAAGTATTCGCGGACACGCTGTCCGACCGTGCTGCGGCTGTCATTGTCGCCCACAATCACCCCAGCGGCGGTGTTGAACCGTCGCCAAGCGACATCAATATCACCGCCCAGATCAAAGCGGCAGGTGAAATCGTAGGCATCGAGCTGCTGGACCACATCATCTTCAACAGGACCGGATACTTCAGTTTCCTGGAAGCCGGAAGACTGAAGTAAGAACTTGTTTCTCAGAGAAAACGTTAATTGCTGCCTGTTTCGTGTTAAATTAATGATGCTTTGACAAAAGCGGCCGGCGAGCTTCCCCGTTATAATTCAAAGGAGTACCAGTGAAACTGTCTTGTTGACAGTCTGCAGTAGTATGCTAGACTTCACCAAGATAGTGAAAGATCATTCTCAACTCAGGAAGGTCAGGCAATGAGATCAAGCCAGTATGTGATTCTGCGGAAGGACAACTTTGATGGTTTCATCTCACGGATAGCGAAGCTCCAGAGGTTGGTTTCCCCGATTGCAAAGGGGCACAACAACTTCGCCTTCGCGGAGGTGACCGCAGGTTATGAGG
>Ga0082335_1006398_pt1 | contig 15213 bp, 10 predicted proteins | sample Subgrocontami58m_FD_72375 | JGI IMG/M metagenome (GOLD analysis project Ga0082335, IMG submission 72375) | Subsurface groundwater microbial communities from S. Glens Falls, New York, USA - GMW37 contaminated, 5.8 m (SPADES assembly) (version 2) ...
TTCGGCCCGCCCTTGGGGCGCGGTTCGTTGCCCCAGGTCGAGGTCGGCGGAGCCGCGGATCCGGGGGGCTGCGCGGCCGGGGCTTCCGGGGCCGCCGCGGGGGGATCGACGCGGGCGGGATCGTCGGCGAACTCTTCCGTGGAAGGCGCGCCCTCGACCAGCGGCTCGAGCGCGGACAGGGTCGGCTCTTCCGCATCGGCGGCGGTCGGCTCGGGGACGGATTCGGTCGCGGCGAGGCCTTCGTTGGCGCAGGCATGCACGGTGACGTGGAACCCGTTGGTCGGGTGGTCGGGGAGGGTGCGCGGGGCGAGGACGAGGTAGGGGACGCCGTTGTCCTGGAGCGCGGTGGTCAGGTTGCCGGCGAGGAAGTCGGAGAGGCCGAGGATCTGGTAGACGCGGCCCGCGCTGGCCGACTGCAGGATCGTGGGAGCGAAGTGTTCGTCGACGCGGCGGACGACGAGGGCGAAGTACTCGGCGAGCGCGTCGGCGTCGGCGTTGGTGTCGGTCCAGAACGCCCCGCGGGCGATCTCCTGTTTCGCCCGGTCGAGCGCCTCGCGCACGGCCGGGACGTCGTCGTCGAACTCGATCGGAATGCCCGCGGACTCGAGTTCGGGGTAGAGCCGGTAGAGGAAGTGGCCGGGGGCGACCAGGGGATACCGTTCCTCGTCGCCGGCACGCAGGACCAGGAGCATGAGGTTCTGCCCGACGGCGAGCTCGATGCCGGCGAGCAACTTGTCCTCGTCGAGAGAGGACTGCGCGCTGCGCAGGATCTCCTTCACCTGGGCGCGGTCGCGTTTCTCGTTGAGGGCCATGGCGGCGTCGAAGGTGATGGCCACGAAGGCCTCGGTGCGCTTGTAGTCGACGACCCCGCGCTCGCCGGCCACCAGGAGGACGTCGTTGGCGGAGGTCAGGCCCTGCTCGATCAGGGCGTGGAGCAGGCCGACCACGGCGTCGTCCTGCTCGCCGGTGTCGATGATGAGGACCACGCGCGGGGTGAACATCCGGCTTCCGGAAAAGGCGTCGTCGATATGGAAGCCGGCGCCCTCGGCCGCGGTCTTGATGCCGTCCACCTCGGGGATCCAGCGCACGCCGCGCATGCGGAGCTTGTCCAGGCTGGACCGCTTGGGGGGGCCTTCGCGCAGTCGGGCCATGCCCTGCCGGAGTCGATGGAGGACGGCGTTGGGGTCCATGGCCTCACCGATGCGGGTTCGTGGGATCCAGCCTGATTCAAGCGGTTGGGTCGGGCGATTCTAGCACCGGCCCCCTGGGCCGCCAACAATAATGGCGGAGCGGGAGCGCAGGGCGGGGTGGAGAACCCGACCCTGGCGCCGGCGGAGCGCGCGATCGAAGAGTTTTCGCTTGACATCAACGCGTTCATTCCTATAATGCAGTTCAATTGAACCAATTGATCGCATAGCCTGTCGGGTTGGACAGGGAGAGCCGCCGGCTGCGGAAGCGTCAAGTGCGACGACGCACGTCAGTGGTATCGCGATCATGTGGGTGGTGCCCGGCGGCGACGCCAGGGCAACGGCCGGCCGGGGGCGACCCCGAAGCCTCTTCGTGACCAACGCCGGATCCGCTGCGCATTCGCATCGCAGGCGCGCGGAAGGCGATACCGACAAGGAGACTATCGTGCAACCGAATCCTCCCCTCCGGGACAATGGCAAGACCGAAGCGCTGTCCCAGGCGCTTCTGCAGATCGAGAAGCAGTACGGCAAGGGGTCCATCATGCGGCTGGGCGGCAAGTCGCATCTGGACATCATCGGGATCCCGACCGGGTCGCTCTCGCTGGACCTGGCGCTGGGCGGGCGCGGCGTGCCGCGCGGGCGCGTGGTGGAGATCTTCGGGCCGGAGTCGTCGGGCAAGACGACCCTCTGCCTGCACATCGCCGCGAACGCGCAGAAGTTGGGCGGGACCGCGGCCTTCATCGACGTGGAGCACGCGCTCGATCCTTCCTACGCCAGGAAGATCGGCGTGAACATCGACAACCTGCTGGTGTCGCAACCCGACTACGGGGAGCAGGCGTTGGAGATCGCCGAGTGCCTGGTGCGCTCCAACGCGGTCGACGTGATCGTGGTCGACTCGGTCGCCGCCCTGGTCCCCAAGGCCGAGTTGGAAGGGGACATGGGCGACCCTCAGATGGGACTGCAGGCGCGCCTCATGTCCCAGGCGCTGCGTAAGCTCACCGCCACCATCAGCAAGAGCGGGACCTGCGTGATCTTCACCAACCAGATGCGCGAGAAGATCGGCATCGTGTTCGGCAACCCGGAGACCACTCCGGGTGGCAAAGCTCTCAAGTTCTACGCCTCCGTGCGGATCGACATCCGCCGCATCCAGGCGATCAAGGATGCCGAGGAGAGCATGGGCAACCGGACCAAGTGCACGGTGGTGAAGAACAAGATCGCCCCGCCGTTCCGCAAGGCGGAGTTCGACATCCTCTTCGCCAGCGGCATTTCGTTCGAAGGCGACCTCCTGGACCTCGGGTGCACGCACGAGGTCGTCGACCGCTCCGGAACGTGGCTCTCCTTCAAGGAGACCCGCCTGGGGCAGGGCCGCGAGCGGGCGCGCGAGTTCCTCGAGACCAACCCGGACATCACCAAGGCGATTCACCAGGCGATCCTGCAGAAGTTGGGCATGGCGCCTCCGACGCTGGCCGCGGAACTGGAGAAGGCCGAGAAAGCCGAGAAGGCCGACCGGAGCGACAAGGCGGACAAGGACGAAGGCGGGAAGACCGCGGAGGTGGCCGCGGGCCGGGAGTCGCGCGAGCGCGAACTGGCACGCACGGTCGTCAAGAAGGGGTAGCAGTCGCGATCGGCGAGCGGTCGCCGGCGCGGATTCGGTGGTGGTGGCCGGGGCGGCTTCGGGGATGCCCGGAGCGGACTCGGCGGAAGACTTGGGTCGGTCGGGTTCCCGTCAGGACTCGGAGCGAGTAGGCGGAAATCCGGTCGACGGTACGAGGGCCCGAATTATCTCTCTACGTGTTCGTGGTTCCAAACGAACCATCCACTGACCACACCACACCGATACCGCCATGGGAAGAGCCGGCGGCTCACGCCTTCGGCTCTTCGCCTTTTTTCGGTGCCTGGCGGCAATGCGGCCGCGCACCCCGCCGGGTCCGTCGGCAGGGAATATTTCGGCAGTTCCTGCGGATTCCTTGAGCCGGGAGATTCCCGTCCGGCCGTGGGTTTCCGCTGCGGCGGACTTGGCTTGATACCGGCCCCCGTAGCGTAGATAGATAGGTGGCCCCGTGGCGAGGCATTAACGCCAAACGGACCGCCTTGCCCTTGCCCTTGCCCGCTTCCCGACGAGAGAGGGCAAGAGCAAAGCACGACGACGGGATGCGACCATCGTTTAGGGCTTATGCCTGGTCACGGGTGGCCCATATTCGAGAAGAAGATGGGCCAGTTATCTGCTGGGGCCGGCACTCAGGGCGAGGTACGCCAGGGAGGCGAGGCAATGGCAAGCACCGGAAACGAAGCGCAACGAAGTCCTGAGCCAGGGGCGCCCGGCCAAACGATGGCCGGGAGCGAAGTTCGCCGCGTGTGGCTGTCCTTCGGGATCCTGGCGTTGGCGGCGGTCGGGTCCGTCGCCAGGTTGACTCCGCCGGCACCGAGCCCGGCGACGATACCGCCCACCGAGGTCTCGGCCGAGCGCGCCCTGGAGCATGTGAATGTGATCGCGCGCGAGCGGCACCCCGCGGGCAGTCCGGCGCACGCCGCGGTTCGCGCCTACCTCGTGGAGGAGCTGCGCAAGCTGGGCCTCACGGTGGAGGTCCAGTCCGGGGTGCTGACCGGGTCCCCAGGGCGAGGTGTCGGCGAGGGCCAGGCGGTGGAGAACATTCTGGCGCGGCTGCCGGGAACGGCCCCCACCAAGGCGCTCATGCTGGCCTCGCACTACGACAGCGCCGACGAGAGCTTCGGCGCGAGCGATGCCGGTGCGGGGGTGGCGGCGATCCTGGAGACCGTGCGCGCGGTCCGTGCCGGTCCGCCCCTGACCAACGACCTCCTCGTGCTGATCACCGACGCGGAGGAGCGCGGGCTGTGCGGGGCGATCGTGTTCGTCCGCGAGCACCCGCGGGTCCAGGACGTCGGCCTGGTCGCGAACTTCGAGGCCCGCGGGAGCTGCGGCCCGTCGATCATGTTCGAGACCAGCGACGGCAACGGACGGTTGGTGGAGGGGTTCGCCGCCGCCGCCTCGCATCCCTGCACCACCTCACTCGCCTACGAAGTCTACCGCCGCCTGCCCAACGATACCGACCTGACCGTCTTCAAGGCAGCTGGGCTGCCCGGACTCAACTTCGCGTTCATCGGGGGACTGGAGGACTACCACGCGCCGACCGACGACGTGGCGCACCTGGATCGCCGGACGCTCGAGCACCATTGCCGGAACGCGCATTCGGTGGTGCGCGCCTTCGGCAACGCCGACCTGCGCGATCTCGTCGCGCCGAACCTGGTCTATTTCGACCTGCTCGGCGCGTTCGTCGTCCGCTATCCCGGCGGGCTCGCCCTGCCGCTCGCGCTGGCGGCCGCGGCGGCGTGGGCGGTGGCGGCGTGGCGCGCGCGCCGGGAAGGCCGCCTGGCGTTGGGAAAGGCCGGCCTGGGCCTGCTCGCCGCTCTCCTCGCGATCGCCCTCGCTGCGGCCGCGGTCTGGGGCGCGTGGCGGCTCGCGCTGTGGCTGCATGCTCCGAACGGCTTCCGGGCGACGATCGACTTCTCGGCGCGGCCGGCGCTGTTCTACGGCGTCGCCCTGCTCGTTCTCGGCACGTTCACCCTGGCACTCGAGTTCCCGCTGCGACGTCTCGGGGTGTGGAACGTCGCGCTCGGCGGCGGGTTCGTATGGGTGGGGCTCGCGCTGGGCACCGCGGGATGGTTCGAGGGTGCGAGCTATCTGTTCACCTGGCCGCTGTTCTTCGCCGTCGCGGGGGCCGCGTGCGACCCCCGGGTCCCGTCGGGCGGGCGCGTGGCGTTCGCGATTCCCGCGATCGCGCTCTTCGCCCCCACCCTCTGGCTCTTCTTCCTCGCCATGACCCTTCATGCCGCCCCGGTGCTCGCGGCGGTGGCCGCGGTGGGTCTGCTGCCCGCCGTGCCGGTGCTCGAGGCGCTGCCCGCGCGGCACCGGGTGATCCTGGGGTGCGTCGCGGCGGCCGCGGGTGCGCTGGCCATGCTGGCGTGAGTCGCGTCGCCGCCGGGCCGGAGGTCGCCTGGCGTCGCGACGGGATGCGACCATCGATTAGGGCTTATTCCTGGTCACGGCCTCGGTTGATCTTCATGCCTGGTCACGCTCCGACCGGGCGGCGTCACGCCCGGTGCCGGGCTGCTTCGGAGCGCTCCGGACCGAGCCGGGCGGTGGGCGGTCGATAGCCTCACGCGCGCGCGCAGCGGATCTCGACTTTCGTCTCCGGCCGGATCCTCTGGATGCTCGCTGCGACCCGGCGCAGCTTGTCCCGCAGGGTGGGATTGAATTCCTCGGCGATGAGGAGGCCGTTGAACCCCTCGCGGGTGCCCACGGTCACGTCGATGCACTTCATGACCCGCACGGCCAGGTAGCTTTCTTCGCCCGCATCGTTGGTACGGCGCCACCGGATGTGGTCGTCGCTGTCCACCACCCCGCTGGCCACCGGGTCCTGCGCCCTGAGATCGATCGTCTTCGTTCCCTTGCGCGGCGGTCGCTTGTCGGTGAACACCATCTTGAAGAAGCCGCGGCTCCCCTTGTCGTCCTTGCCGGTGTACCAGCCGGACCGGCGATGCGCGCGGAAGAAGAGCACCCGATTGGACCCGGCGTCGACGGCATCTTCGATCGTCGCCACGCGGCGGACCTCGTCGACCTGCGCGCGATAGGCCCGGGCGGTGTCGTAGAGCACCCCGGTGAACGCGCGTTGGATCTCCTCGAAGCCACCCACGGGGACCGGGATCGACACGAATACGCAGATCTTGCTTTCCAGATTCACGATCCGGTCCTTCGCGTTGACGTAGTCGATGTGCATGAGGCGGGCCTTTTGTCCGACCAGGGCAGGAGTTGCGCCGAGGGATGATAACGCGGGCGGTTTGTCGCGGTCAATGCCGAATTCGGACTGAATCGGCGCGGAATAATCTTCGGCTTCGTCGGGTATCCCGTGCGTCGATGAAATCAGACCCGACATGAGGAGACGAACCATGAAGCAGATGTGGACGGCGGCGGCGACCCTGGCCCTGTGCGGCCTCCTGGCCGGCCCTGGAGCAGCGGACGAAGCCAAGACGAAACCGAAGATCGAGATCGCGATCCTGCTCGACACCAGCGGCAGCATGGAGGGGCTGATCAACCAGGCGCGCACGAAGTTGTGGGCGATCGTGAACCAGCTCGCGATCGCGGAAAAGGGCGGGCAGGTGCCCGACCTGCGCGTGGGCCTGTACGAGTACGGCAAAGACTCCGTCCCCGCGGAGGCGGGATTCGTCCGGCAGATCCTCCCGCTCACCGACGACCTCGACAAGATCTCGGCCGAGTTGTTCGCCCTGAAGACCGACGGCGGCAGCGAGTTCTGCGGACTGGTGATCCAGAAGGCGATGGACGAGCTCGCCTGGAGCGCCGGCGAGCACTACAAGGCGATCTTCATCGCCGGGAACGAGCCGTTCACCCAGGGCCCGCTCGACTACACCAAGGCATGCGCTGCCGCGATCGCCAAGGGGATCGTGGTGAACACGATCCACTGCGGCTCGGAAAAGGACGGGATCGATGGGAAGTGGCGCCACGGCGCGCAGCTCGCGGACGGCCAGGCGCTGAACATCGACCAGAACGCGGCGACCGTCACGATCGCGACCCCGATGGACGCGAAGCTCGAGGAGCTCTCCGGCAAGCTCAATGGGACCTACCTCGGATTTGGCGCCCAGGGCATTCAGCGCCAGGACATGCAGGTCGCGCAGGACGCGAACGCGACGCAGGCGGCGCCGTCCGCGGCCGCCGAGCGCGCGCTCTCGAAGTGCAATGCGCAGTACGACAATGGCGCCTGGGACCTGGTCGATGCGTGCCGCAACCAGACCGTCAACCTGCTCGAGATGAAGGAAGCGGACCTGCCGGAGGAACTGCGCAAGATGACCCCGTCCGAGCGCAAGGCCTTCGTCGAGCAGAAAGCCGCCGTGCGCGCGACGCTCCAGGAGGAGATCCGCAAGCTCTCGGCGGAACGGGACGGGTTCCTGGCGGTGGAGCAGAAGAAGCTCGCGGAGCAGGGCACGACCACTTTCGACAGCGCCGTGCACGACGTGCTCAACGACCAGCTCGAGAGCCGCGGGTACTACGTAAGGAAATAGCCAGGCGCATTCCCGAATCCACGTCGGCCCGCGCAGGGCGTAGGTCCACTCGATGCGGGCGATCGCGGCCTGGACCGAAGCGACCGCCGCGGGCTTGCCGTCGGGCGTCACCGCGGCGATCTCCATCCGCGCCTTGCCGTCGGCGGCGACGTCGCCCGCCACCATGCGCATCCCTACGCAGCGCGGCCTGGACGGCCGCAACCAAACCCGTTCCCGTTCCCGTTCCCGATGGTCGGGTGCGGGAACGGGAACGGGAACGGCGAAAGTCCTCGCGCGCCGCGACAATTCCCGGGACTGAATTGTTTATCTTCGCTTGGCGCGAAGAATCTGACGGTTCGTAGCATAGTAAGGCGCCGGATCGACCGGCCGGGAGAGCCAGGCGGTGACTCCGCGCCCGCCGACTTCGAGGAGGGTGGCGTTGACCGAGAGAGTCAGGCCGCTCTGGGGCTTCAGGCCGGCGGGGAGGTCCACGGCAAAGACGCCCTTGCCGGCGTCGTCGAGGACGATCTCCCCCGCGGGGAGCCGCACCGAAGAGAACTCGCGGGTGGGATCGCCGAATTGGAAGTCGGGCCAGTCGGCGTGCGCGAACGGGGCGTCGGCGAGGACCAGAGCGGCTTTCACCGTGCGACCGACCGCCGGGCTGCCGAACAGGTGCGCGCCGCGCGCGGCGATCGCCACTTTGGCGCCCGGCCCAAGCCGTCCGGCCGGCGCCTCCAGCGTGAGCGCCATGCGATTGGGCAGGAAATCCTCCACTTGGATACGGGTCGCGCCGATCTCGTCGTCGTGGCCGGGGACGACGATGGCTATCGTATACACGCCCGTGGGCGCGTACTCGGGGACGGTGACGTCGGCGTGGGCGATGCCCTGCGGGCTGGGAGTCGCGGCGAGCTCGGCGAAGGCGGAGCCGTCGGGCTTGCGCACGCGGAACAGGACGGGGAAGCCGCCCGCGGTGGCGCCGCCGGCTTCGCGGACGACGGCGGAGAGGTGGGCGGTCTCGCCCGGACGGTAGATGCCGCGTTCGGGCCAGGCGAAGGCGCGATAGCCCTGGTCCAGGTTGGCTTGTCCGCCCACGTCGAAGCCGGTGTCGCTCAGGTCGCCGTCGGAGAGCGGCAGGTAGGTGAGGTCTTCGCCGGAGGCGGCGACGACGAGGAAGGGGTCTTCTCCCGCCGCGGCGCCGGTCGCGGGCGCGGCGAAGCGCACGAAGCCGTCGGGGCCGGTCTTGCCTTCGAACACCCGCTGGTTGGTGCGGCTGTAGACGGTCACCTCGGCGTCGGCCACCGGCTGGGTGGTCGAGAGGGAGGTGACCCAGACCAGGGTTTCCTTCGGCGCGCGCTTGACGAGAAGGCCGAGGTCGGTGACCACGACCAACTTGGCTTCGCGGGACCAATAGCTCTGGGGATCGCGGACGCTGACCACGGTCGCGCCGGTGAGGGCGGGGGCGCCCGCGTCGCGCAGGAGCTCGCGCAGGTCGAGCCGACTCTGATGGACCGCGTTGCGCGGGCTTCGGGTGCGCACGGTGAGATGCGCGAGCGGCCGGCCGAGGTTGGAATATTCATCCGAGTTCCAGCGGTGAGGCTTTCCCGCGTTTCGAAAGTGGACGAGATTGTTGGGATAGATGCGCAGGACGGAGACCTCGACCTCGGGGACGTTGACGGTGTCGATGGGGAGGACGAGGGCTCCGTCGCGGAAGTGGTAGGCGTTGGTCGAAGGAAAGCGGATGCCGGGTTCGCGGTCGCCGACCTCGAAGGTGCGTACTACTGTGGCGGCCAGATTGAGCCCGTTGGCGGAGCGGAGGCCGGGTCGGAAGGTGACGCGGTAGGCCGCGCCGTGCTCGAAGTCGCCCTGCAGGGAGACCCAGTTCGAGGAGGCGCGGGCGCGGACGGGGAGGGGCGCGCCGGCGACTCCGCGCAGGAGGGGTTCGACGGTGACGCGGTCGGCGAGGCTTTCCGGGTCGAGGTCGCGGGTGAAGCGGGCGCTGACTTCGGGGTGGCCCCAGGTGGAGGTGGAAGCCTGGATCTCGGTCAAGGCGAGGCCGCGGTCGAGGGTGACGGACAAGCTGCGGGTCTCGGCGATGCCGCGCGGGCCGCCTTCGCCGCGGATGCCGGGCTTGAGGGTGACTTCGACGGAGTCGAGGTCGCCGGCTTCGACGAGGATGCGCTGCTCGGGGTCGGCGGCGTGGGTGACCGGTTGCCAGGCGAGGTGCTCGCCGCGAGGGGATTTGACCTCGATGCGGCCGGTGATCTGATCGGGGGAGACGGCATCGCTGAAGCGGAGGGCGAGGACGACGGAGCCGTCGGGAGTGGTGGAGTCGTGGAGGAGGGCGGTCCAGGCGAGCGGGGGAGTGGCGAAGGCGACGCTCTGGTCGCGGTCGAGCGGGGAGCCGTCCCAGGCGCGGAGGCGCGGGGAGGGTCGGGCGGTCCAGGCGCTGCCGGAGCGGAGGGGGCGTGCGGGGCGGAACTCGATGGTGTCGAAGTCGCCCCAGACGAAGCGGCCCTCGAGGGCGGGTTCGAACGTGATGGGACCGCCGGCCTCGGGCCAGGCGATGTCGCGGCCGACCTGGTCGCGGGAGACGAGGGGGAGGTCGAAGGGGAAGCGGAGGGGGTCGGCGGCGGCAACCTGCTCGCGGAAGCGGGCGCGGTCGACGTGGAGGGTGTGGCGGTCCTTCTGGAGCTGGGTGGCGATGAAGGCGAGGCCGAGGGTGTTGACGAGGAGGAAGGCGATGGGCACGAGGGCGTCGAGGTGCTTGCGCATGGGGATGGGGACCTTCCGGGGTTGGGCCGGTACGTGAGCCTTGGGCCGCTGTGGGCCGTGGGTTGAACCGGGCCAGGGTGGGCCGGAGGACGGTCGGGGATGCGGAGCGGCGCTCCGTGTGCGCGATGCCCGGAGCCTCGTCCGCCGGCGAGGTCCCTCTCCGTCCGAGCGATCGCGTCCCCGGCAATCCCCCGAAAGACTCTGAAAACGCGCGCGGTGCAGGGACTCAGTCTATGCGGCGGACGGGATCTGTCAAGGAGGGAATCGGCGGGAATTCCGGATGCGTGCGGAAGTGCGTGCGGCGCGGAGGGGTGGGGCAGGAGGGGGCGAGCGGATTGGGTTATGGGACGCGGTGGGCTTGGACCTGGTGCCGCGAAGAGAAGTCGGGCGTGGGGTGGACCCCGGTCATGGGGTCACGATCGGACCCGCTCGGGTTCCAGGGCGCCGGACGCGGATCTTGCCATCCGTGGCTACCACGAAGCACTGACGCCAGCTCTCGACAGGCTCGCTGCGAAATAGCGCGGAGATCCTACGGAGCAGCGCGACTCGACCTGGCAGGGCCAGGCGGATCAAGAGGATCCCTTCGTGGGTCCCCGGCGCGAACCGGCGTAGGTCCGAGAAGTCCAGATCCTGCGTGATCAGGAAGCGTCGCTCGCGTTGTGCTGCGACCCAGATGTCGGGGTCGGGGCGTCCCGCCAGTCCTTCGGATGGGACCGTGTCGATGTCGTGTCCCAAGGAACTCAACTCGGCTTCGAGCGAGCGAGGAAGGTTTTCATCGAGCTTGATTCTCATGGAATCGAAGGGATCCCCGGAACAGGAAGATCTTCCTTGGCCGAGTCCGCTGCGAAGGCGATCACCGCTCGAATGTCCTCGCGGCTCACGGTGGGGAAATCGGCCAGGATCTCCCCCTCGCTCGCGCCCTCCGCGAGACAGGCCAGAATCGTGCGAAGCGGCACCCGAGTGCCACGAATCACTGCCTCACCCCCGCATACCTGGGGATTTCGTTCTATGTGCCGGGAATGATCCATGAGTCCATCCCGCCTTCAGTCGGTTCCTCATCCAGCAAGTGATTGTACCGCCGTTTCCATGGTAGCCGAATCGATGATGAACAGGAAGGGCAAGCTGAACGCCCGGCGGGTTGATTCCTCGACTCCGCAGAGGGTGACGACCCGGTCGGGGAGCAGTATTCTCACTCATGGTGTGTGCCCGGAGAGTGAGGAGGGTGAGCGGGAGCAGCGGGGGCCGCCGCCGGCCGGATCACGCGGGTTCGCGGAAAACCCCACCGTGTCCCATGAATTCGCGGCCGTTGCGAGTCGATGTCCATGCGACCCTGCAAATCACGGACTCGCCCAACTGCGGCAATGACCGACGACGTGAGCGCGGCGCCCGGCGACCGCGCCCGGACCGGGGTCGACCCGGACGACCTGCTCGGCATTGACCCGAGCGGAGCAGCGGCCTAGAATGACGGCATCGCAGAGTCAAAGGAGCCGACGATGAGCGACCCCAATTCCTCCGGCAACGGCGACTTCGTCGTTTGGGCCAAGTCGATGCTCGCGGCACACGAGAAGCGGATGGCGGCTCATGGGGAGCGGATGGCGGCCCACGATCGTGAATTGAAGGGGGTCCGCGAGTGGCGCCGGGAGGATCGAGCGCGCATGGCCAAGCAGGAGGAGCGCCTGGAAGACCTCCAGACGATGATCCAGCTCCAGCAACTCGCCGTGCAGAGGATCGAGGAAGCTGGAGCCCGCGCGCCGGCCGAGCAGGTTCGCGATCGACGGGCCATGATCCGCGAGTTGTCGGAAATCGATCGCCGGCGCCCGCGGGACGCGGCCGCCCTCGCCAAGGCCCTCTCCGCCATTCACGGATGGGTCCGCCACTTGGAGCGCGGGCGCGCGTAGTCTCGAGCGACGTGCCAAGGCCGGCGCCGCCATCTGGCGCGCGATCCCCCGGCATCCGCAGCAAGGCCGTCCAAGCCCGAGCCAGAGGGACCCATGCCGAAGCCATCCCGCGAGGGCAAGAGCAGTCAAGTGGGCAAGGTGTCGCGCCCGGGAAGGCCGACCCGTACGGTGCGACGCGAGGACACCGACGAGGGCGGTGCGGGCGGCGGCCGCGGGGCCGCGGGGCCGCAGTCCCCGGAGGACGACGGGGATGAAAGGAAAAAGCCGTCCGCCGCCACGGATTACCGGCTCGCCGGACTGTCGCTGACCGTCAAGGTCGCGCTCGGGGGCATCGCCGCCACGGCCCTGGCCGCGCTCACGCTGGTGATCGCCGCCTTCAGCGGCGCCCGCGGCGAGGTCGACACGGAGATCAACCATGCCGGCAAACGCCTGGTGAAGATGCTCGCCAGCATCGACATCAAGCTCTGGACCGAGATCCTGCAGCAACCGCTCCAGCGCAAGCTGCAGTCCAACATGGACGAGAGCGCCGCCAAGATCAGCGCCATCTTCAGGGGCTTCGAGACCGAGGACCCGGATCTCAAGCGCAAGCTGGACCAGATCCGCGAAGAACTGACCGCCACGTTCAAGCACACGACCGCGCTGCTCAACGCCACCACCCTCTCCAATCCGATGGAGCGGATGGGGAAGGCGGAACTCGCGAAGGCCACGGGCCTCGAGATCCCGGCGGTGCTGGACATCATCGTCTTCAAGTTCGGCGCCGGCGATCCGGAGCCGCTCACCTCGCTCGGCTTCTTCGGCGGACGCGGCCGGGTCGGGCTCGGCAAGGAGGAGCTGGTGGAAGAAGAGGCAGCCACCGGCCTGGTGATCAAGCGCAGCAGCTACTCCGCCACCGGCAAGCCGATTCCCGTGCGCACGTTTCGGCAGCCGGTCAAGGACAACGCCGGCAAGGCGGAAGGCGAGGTCCTGCTCATCCTCTCCGCCGAGCGCATCGACGAGGTCCAGGGTCGCCTGCTGGGCGCCTTTCTCCTGCCCGCGGTGATCGCCGTCGGGGTGGGCGCCGGCATCGGCTTCTTGATTGCCCGGACCGTCGTCAAGCCGGTCAAGACGCTGCTCGGCGACATCCACGCCGTCTCCCAAGGCGACCTCGCGCACAAGACGCAGAGCCACTCCACCGATGAGATCGGACTCCTTGCGCGCGCCTTCCACTCCATGACCGTCAGTCTCAAGTCGGCCCACGAGGCGGACATGGCGACCAAGGCGCTGGAGCATGAACTCAGCATCGCCTCGGAGATCCAGTCGAACCTGCTGCCCAAACGCATCCCGCGGCTGCCGGGATACGACATCGGCGCATTCTATCGCCCCTCCAAAGAGGTCGGCGGCGACTACTATGACTTCATCCAGATCGACCAGGAGCACATCGGCATCGTGGTCGCCGACGTCTCGGGCAAGGGCATTCCGGGATCGATGGTGATGACCATGGCACGCACGCTCCTGCGCACGGAAGCGGAGCGCAGTCTCTCCACGGCCGCCACGCTGGTGCAGACCAATCGCATCCTCGCCCGCGACATCCGCCGCGGCATGTTCGTCACCGCGATGTACATGATCCTCGACGCGCGCAACCGCACGCTGCTCGTTTCCAGCGCCGGACACAACCCGCTGATCGTGGTCCGCACCGACCCCAAGACGCACAAGAAGGTCAACGAGCTGGTGAATCCAGGGGGGATCGCCCTGGGCTTCGACAAGGGGCCGGTCTTCGAGCGGACCATCAAGGAGCAGTTGGTCACGCTCTGCCCGGGCGACCGGATCTGTGCGTATACCGACGGCGTGGTCGAGTCCATGAGTCCGCAGGACGAGGAATTCGGCGACGACAAGTTTTACGACATGTGTGTCGCACTGTCGGAGAAGACGTCGAACGAGTTCATCACCGTCGTGGTGGATGCCCTCGACCAACACCAATCGACCGGTCCGCAACACGACGACATCACCCTGGTGACGGTCCGCTTGCTTCCGTTGTGACTCGGGTTACGCACGAACGGCCGGGCACAGGTGGGGTCATGAGGTCGCCCGCAATGGGGTTACTCACATTCTGATCGCACATGCTTGGCACCTGATTCGCCGCTTTGTCCTGCTCGGGTTGTGCCTGTGCGTCTGCTCGTCATCGCTGGGAGAAGAGAACCCCGACAGGGGAAGCGACGGCCGGGTCGGCCCGACGATCGAGCTGAATCTCCTCCCCGATCCGGACGCGGCTCACCCGTTCAATCACAGCGCCGAGACGATGGTGACGGCTCGCGCCGGGCGGGTCGTCGTCACGTACATCAATCTTCACTTCGATTCGGCTTCCGACTTCACGTTGGCGGACGAGGCCGACTTCCGCAAGCAGGCGGCCGTCGCGGTTTCGACCGATCGGGGCGTGACCTACTCGGAGGCCCGCCCGCTCGGCCACCCGATGTCGACCGATCCGGTCGTTCGACTCGCCGCGGATGGAACGCTCTGGGCTTCGACCATCGATTCGTCGTTCGTGGACCATGCCGAGTGGCGGGTGGATCTCTGGCGATCACCGGACCTTGGGCAGAGCTTCACGAGGCTCCTCCACGAGGGACCCGACGCCGACAAGGGATGGCTCGCGCTCGATGATGTGGACGGCAGCGCCTACCTGGCGGACGTGACGGGCTACTACAAGGTCTCGTTCGCCGGCAACGTGCTTGCGACCCACTCCAACGGCTCGCGGGTGCTCGACGCTTACACGGATCCCGCCGGGGCGCACTTCCTGACCGAGTCATTCCAGGCCAGGTTGTGGGACGGATCGGCGGATCCGACGGCCGAAGGCTCTGCGCTCTCCACTGGAAAGGGCGACGGCTACCCGCTCTACTGCGCCGCCATGGGTCCCACGGCGGACGGCGGCCAGTGGATCGCGCGCACGATCTGGACGTCGTCGGCCACGCTGCAAGTCGTGCTGCGGGTCCGGCACCTGCCCGAAGACGCGGGGACGGATCGTCCGATCGGTCCCGAGGCTTCCTTCTACCCGGCCGGTGCGCTGGATGGAGAAGGTCGGCTTCACCTCGCGTGGTACGAGTCTGCCGGCGTCCATGGTGTGCTCAAGTACGCGCGAAGCCTCTCGGCCGACCTGACCCTCGGGTTCTGCGAGCCCCGGATGATCGATGCGGATGCCTGTCCGGGGGGCGGCTGGCTCCCGGAGTTCGACACCGCGAGCGGCGGCCGGGGGCTGCGCGAGGACATCGGCGGCGCGGGGGGCGGGGGCCGGGGGCCCCTCGCCCGGGCGCCCC
>Ga0082335_1006399_pt1 | contig 15213 bp, 9 predicted proteins | sample Subgrocontami58m_FD_72375 | JGI IMG/M metagenome (GOLD analysis project Ga0082335, IMG submission 72375) | Subsurface groundwater microbial communities from S. Glens Falls, New York, USA - GMW37 contaminated, 5.8 m (SPADES assembly) (version 2) ...
CACCAACCCCCAAGGGGCCGCCCCCCCCCCTCGCGGGGGCTCCCACCCCCGGCGGGGAGCCCCCCCCCCCCATCCCCGAAGTTTTTCGTGGCTTGCGAACCATTTTGCAATTTACCGGCGTGGACAAGCCGATCAAAACCATTATGGTCACCAGCGCCGGAGCGAGTGAAGGCAAATCTACCATCACTGCTAACTTGGCAATCGTTATGGCGCAAGCCGGTATGCGCGTTGTGTTGATAGACGCCGACCTGCGCCGCCCGACTGTGCACAAAACGTTCAGCCGTCCCAACCGGAACGGGCTGACCGATTTAATGCTGCAAGGAGCGGCAGGATGGAACGGGGCGGTGCAAGAAACACCTATCCGCAACCTCTTCCTTATTTCGTCCGGTCAACTTCCGCCCAACCCGTCGGAGATACTTGCCTCTCAAAAGATGCGGCAGCTATTAGAGCACTTTAGCAAATCTAGCGATGTGGTGATCATTGATACTCCTCCGGCGCTTGCCGTGACCGACGCCACCGTACTTGCCCCTCACGTGGACGCGGTTTTGTTGGTTGTAGATACCGGCGCGACTCGCATTGGTGCAGTAGCGCAAGTGAAAGCGCAGTTTGAGCAAGTCGGTGTCAAATTGATGGGCGTGGTGATGAACAAAGTGTCGGTCGGGCGCGGCAATGGTTATTACTACTACAACTACTACTATTACAACGCCGAATCCGCCGATGCAGGCGGGAAAAAGAAAGGCTTTCGCTGGCCCTGGGAACGCCGTCGCCCGCACCACACTCCCGATTCTGAAAAAGCGGCGGCATCGCCACAATGACGGTCTAAAAGTAGAACGCTGAGAACGCTGACGCGAAGCGCGCTGAATGACAAAAATAGAATCAGCGTTCCTCAGCGAAGATCAGCGTCATCAACGTTCAAAGGTTTAAAGCCAGATTGCAACCCGTAAGAGATATTCTCGCCGAACTCAAAAACGTCCTCGATCACATCGGGTCGCCGGATCGCCTCAACGATCATCCGTGGACGAAAAGCTTAGTCGTCTGTCAACGCCTCGCCGATGATCCGGCGTTGCAAAAAAGAAAACCCGGTTATCAATTATTGGGCGCGCTGAGCGCGCTCTTTCGTGAGACCATGCCCAGCGTTCCCCCAAAACGCGGCAAACGGCTGGATACCAAGTGGGGGCAGTTCGGAATTTTAACGGCGCTGTATTTTGCGCCGTTTGAGTTTAACACCATGCCGCCTTCCTCGTTAGCGGATGCTTGGGGACGAATCGATCAAGTCATCCCGCTTTTCGTCTATGGCAAACCCGACCATGAAATTCCCGAAGCCGAGTTGGCTCGGTATCGCCTCATCGCCGACGAAGAAGATGTCGCGCCCACCAGCACCTTGAGCGATTGGCACGTCAAAGGGCTAGAACGTTTAGCGAGTCTGTTCGTCAGCCGTGAACAATACCTCACCGATCAACTTGCAACTCCCTCTGCCCTCCTGTCGTCAAATGGCGGTCATGTTACTCAACAAACAACGTCACACACGCTGCTGAGTAACGCTGAAAAATTTTATCGCCTTCATACTCGCCAAATTTGGATAACGTTGGCGTTGATCGCGACTCTCTTTCTTGGTTGGAAAACATGGCGTGTCTATCAATTGACGAGCGCAGTTCAGAACGAGATGTCACAGCTGCAAGCGTTAGCCGACTCGCCGCCCGATCTCAACTCCCTCTCATCCATCGCCCCTTTGCTCACGGCGACTCGTCGCGATGTGCTTGCTTTGCAATCCGAAACAAAACCGTTTCTGTGGATGAGTCCGCTCGTTGCTTGGCTGCCTGTCTACGGTGGAGATTTAGCCAACGCCGACTCGCTGTTGCGATTCGCTTCCGGCACAGTGGTTGCCGCCGATGAGACCTATAACAGTCTTCTGCCTCTGTGGCAGGAAGCACAGAACAAAGAGACCCGTCCTTCAACCTCAACTTTGCTCGCATATTTAACTGCTGCTCGCCCTCGATTAACGACGGCGCGAGATTCTCTGGAAGCGGCAATAGTTGCCCGCGCTGAAATTGATGCCTCGCAGTTGTCCACCAAGAATCGTTCGCGACTCTTAAAAGCCGATCCGTATTTGCCGTTCTTGAGAGACGCCCTCGATGCCGGCATCGCCGCCCCCGGTTTGTTGGGCGCGGACGGACCGCGAACCTATCTCGTCATGATTCAAAACGAAGATGAACTGCGCGCGACGGGCGGTTTCTTGAGTGCGGTGGCAGTGGTTACAGTATCGGGTGGCGAGATACTCCGTTTCAAAGCGGAAGACTCTTATGCCATAGATGATCTCACCAAGCCCTATCTCTACGCGCCCGATCCATTGCGCCGTTACATGGCGGCGCACATCGGGTTATTGCGCGACGCCAATTGGTCACCCGACTTCCCGACCTCCGCCCGTGAGGTCGAAGCGCTTTATATCTACACGCGAGCCGGTCCCATTGACGGTGTGATCGCTATCGATCAAATGGCAGTGCGCTTGTTGCTTGAAGCGATTGGTCCGATCTCCTCCACCAATTCAACTGATGTGGTCACTGCCGACAACCTGATCACCTACATGCGCGCCGCCTATTCGCCGCCGCCCGGACAAGCGATGACATCCGAGTGGTGGGGGCAGCGCAAAAATTTTATTGGCGAGTTGTCTGGCAGCATCATGACGAAAGTTAAGACCAGCTCTGCCGCATCACTACTCACATTGGGGCGCGCCACGATCCGCGCTCTCGACACGCGGCATATCTCGATTCAACTTGACGATCCAACGATAACGAAAGTGTTAACACGGCGCGGCTGGGACGGCGCGGTTCGGGGAACATCGGGTGACTATCTATTCGTCGTCAACTCCAACATCGGTTTCAATAAAGTCAACGCGGCAGTTAAAACATCGCTCGACTACCGCGTGAATCTTTCGAACCCATCCTCGCCAACAGCATCACTTCGCATCACGCATCAAAATCCGTCAACCGATAAACAAGCCCAATGTCGCCATGCTCCGGATTATGGCTCCGGTCAATACGCCGACCTGATCGCTCGATGCTATTGGGACTATCTGCGCCTGTATGTGCCGAAGGATGCCCGGCTGATCAACGCCACGCCTCATGAAGTGCCGGCAGAGTGGATGTTGTTAAAGCAAAGTGTTCCGGCTCAAGTGGACACGTTGGAGCAGATCAACGGAGCGCAAGGTTATGGCACATTGCTCGTCGTTCCAAACGGTCAAACGGTTGAAACCACGTTTGACTTCGCGCTGCCGGCTTCCGCGCTAACGTCTGATGGCAAGACGTTCACGTATCACCTTTATGTGCAGAAGCAAGCTGGCACGAACTCGACTCCTTTCAATCTGACGATTGAACTTCCAAACGGTGCCGAAGTCCTCAACGCCCCATTGTCTTGGAAAGTTGACGGCAACACATTGCAGGCGGCTATCTCTTTAGATGAAGATACTGCTTTCAAGTTGACATTTCAGAGGCGGTAGAGGCAACACGGGCAAATTTCGTATGAGAAACACCAATGGACGCCGCGCTATTTGTAAAGACTTGTCCTGAGCGAAGTCGAAGGAACGCTCGTAATAACGGAGACCATCATGCCGAAGAGCACATCGTCCCAAAGAAAAATCCCTATAGCGGTATGGGTTGCTCTAATCGGAGTTGCTGGAGTCGCAGTCACTGCTATTGCCAACAGTCAGGTTATTATTGAATGGCTCAAGAGAACGCCGGTTGTTGCCGTTGCCCCAACAGAAACGCCAGCGCCGCCAACCCTGACTTACACCTCTACTCCTACTTCGACTCCGACCTCGACCAAAACGCCTCTCCCGCCCCCATTGGCAGAAATATTTCCGCAAGCGGGTGATGGTGAAACTTTCGTTTTTGTAAATCCGCCTGGCTTACTGACCGACAGGTTTGTTCAGAACTGTGTTCACTCCGGCCCATATGGTCTTCGGCTCAACTATGAATTTAGTGGAGTTGGTAATGGGGGATGGGGTGTAAGTTGGGAAAATGCACCCACGAGCCATTTTGATGCATCAGTCTTCACAGCCCTCGTCTTTTGGGTCAAAGGCGCATCGGGTAATGAAATATTTCAGGTCGGGCTAAAAGACACAAGTGAGAAAGAAGTCAAAGTCGAGGCGAAGCCGTTGGTGGTGAATATCTCTGATTGGACACAGATAACTATATCGATGAGCAAATTTAAGGGAGTAAAAACCGATTTGGTAAGGAATGTGAATTTTGGCTTCAACCTGAGTCATGGTTCGGGCAGCATTTGCATAGATGACATTGCATTCGTCAAGCAATAGCGTCACGCTCGCGGCAAATGGCGCGGACTAACAATGGCTTGCACCCGACGCGGCTGACGGCTTCGCCCTCACTGCCGCGCGGCTGATGCCGAGGACGATGGGCGAAATTATTGAGACTCTGCGCCGTTGGAAAGCGGCAAGCGGAATTGAAGTTGAACGCACCCTACGCTATCGTCGCCGTTACGCTCATTAAACTCAAAGGTGCGCGGAACGGACCACGCACATCCCTAACACGGATGAAATCCGTATCAAAACCCCCAATGGACGCCGCACTATTAGATAAACTGTAAACAGTTGAAATAAAACCTTACTATGGAGACGAATATGACAAAAACAAACTTATTTAAAACCGCTCGCGTGATCCTCATTTTGGCGGCGGCGCTGCTTGTTGTCACACCTGCGCTGGCTCAAGGCACAGTGCCGGGCGGCCCAGCACAGAGCTTTACCGGTGGTACAGGTGGCACCTTGAATACCGGCACAGCCAACTTAACCTTTGGGAGCGGAGCTTGCACGCAGGGTTGCAGTGCGACGCCCGTGTTAGACCCGCTGGCGTTAAACAACACAAATGGTCGACCGGCTGGTTCGACTTTGTTGGGCGGATTTAATGTGCAGGCGCCTAATTTGTTGTTCGGCACAGGACCTCTCAATATCAATTTCGCGCCGCCACCCTCAAACGTAAATATAACTTTTGGTGCTAACGGGCAAGTGACGAATCCTGTCATTATGAATTTCGACACGTCGCTGGTGCCTCCGCGTTGGGTGGCTCTTCCGACCTTCCGTAACCCGCTCACCGGACAGCTTTTTACCAACGTGTTTCTTACCGGGAACTTTGCTCTGTTCGGCCAATAAAGTTTTTCACGACAAAGGGGCGGAGCGATCTATCGCTCCGCCCCTTTCACTATTTTGGCAACGCTGGCGTCCGGCAATAGTTTAGCTAAGAGACAGGACGCTATCAACACATTGAGGCAAGTCGGCGGGCCATTGACGCTGATCATTATCGCCTTATTGTTCTATCTCAATACACTCGCCCCCGGCGTCACTTGGGCGAATTCTGGTGCCGATAGCGGCGACCTGATCACCGCCGCCGCAGTTCTTGGCGTTCCACATCCCACAGGTTATCTAACTTACATACTTCTGGCGCGGCTGTTTCAACTTTTGCCTGTCGGCACGCTAGCCTATCGCACTAACTTGCTCTCCGCTGTGGCGATGGCCTTAGCCGCCGGATTGGTGGGTCATCTGGTTCAGCGCGCATATAGCGGCTCGGCGAAGTGGGGAGCGATGGGCGGACTCTTTGCGGGGTTGGTCTTTGCCACTGCGCCATTGGTCTGGTCGCAAGCGGTCATCGCCGAAGTCTATGCGCTACATATATTGTTTATTGCCGCGCTGTTAGGGTTGATGCCTTTTCGCGGCGACGTGGCGCAAGTTAAATTTGATTCGCGACGCTTTTGGTTTAGTGGTTTGATTTTCGGATTAGGACTTGGCAATCACATTACCCTTGCCTGGTTGTTGCCGCCGTGGTTGGCGGTGATGGCATTGTCAGATCAGCGCCCATCCTTTTTTTCTGCCCGCCGCGTCCTTCACTGTGCGAGCGGTATATTAGTGGGCGCATTGATCTACTTGTACATTCCACTGCGCGCGGCGGCGAATCCCTCTATTAATTGGGGTAACGCCGCAACGTGGGATGGATTTTTGTGGCTGGTTTCTGCTGAGCCATATCGCGCGTTAGCTTTTGGACTGCCTACCCCCTATCTCGCGCTGAGAATCCAGACCTTAGCCAGTTTGCTTGTCACTCAAATAAGTTGGCTTGGGGTTGCCCTCGCTCTTTTCGGTATTGTCATCGCGTGGGTACGCGCGCCGCGCCTCTTGCTGTTGACGCTGTGGATGGCAGTCACTTCAATTGTATTCGCGGCTGGCTATAACACCTTCGACTGGTTTGTCAATCTTCTACCGGCAGTTCTGGCGCTGACGATCTGGTTGGGACTCGGCACGGCGAGTTTGTTGGAACGAATCGGTGAACGCGCGCCCCGAGTCGCCGCCGTGACGTCGGCTTCACTTCTTGTGCTGGTGATCGTCCAAGCGGTTGGGCGTGTGCCAGACGTGGACGCCAGTCGAGATCATCGCGCCGAAGAATTTGCCCGACGGGTGGTAGACGCCGCCCCGCCGGCCGCGATGATTTTCACCAACGGCGATGACGACACTTTTCCCCTGTGGTATTTTCACTTTGCGCTTAACGAAAGACCCGATGTGATCATTGTCGTTAAACGATTGCTTATCTTTGATTGGTATCGCGCACAGTTTCAAGAGAGATATAACGGCGTAGTGTTGCCCAACGAATTAAATGGGGATTGGAAAACGTTTATCAGAGAAAGAAACGCGCGCCCGGTGTGCGAAACGCTGCCGCACTCGGCGAATGTACTTGTCTGTTAGTGTTGATCCGATATTTTTCACCGCCAAGTCGCCGCCCGCAGGGTGCTTCGCTTAAGAGCGCGGAGAAAAAATAAAAACTCTGCGAACTCTGTTTCTCTGCGGTTAATTCTTTTCTCACCTACGAACATGATGCGAAAACGATTGATAATCCTAACGATACTAATTGCTCTTGGGCTGAGCGCCTGCGCCTTCATGCCGGGGACGCCAACAGCGGTGCCTGCCCCGACGCCCACGCTTGCTCCCAACGAACTCATCAAAGCATATGGCACAAAGCCTTACCTCAGCTCTAAACTAACTCTCGCTGTAGAAACATCCATCACCATCACCTGGACACAATCCAGTAAAGAGTTATTCGCTATATGGTTTCTCTACGATGGCACGCTCAATCTTTCCAATCCGGCGTTGTATCGCATCCTTGTTGAGAACACGACTCAACCCTCTCAAGGAGCTAAACCATATCTCATCCCGGCGGGAGAATGGCTGTTGCAGGTTGAACAGGCGAATGGTCCGTGGTCGGTTGTGGTAACGAAGACGAAGTAGCCCAATCCTGCGAAATGGAAAAGAAAGCAGACAAACCCAGCGTCCGTCTCGGCATTTTTGAGGGGCGGTATTCCTACAGTGAAATAAAAGTCGGCAGCAAGACCGGCGAAACGTTGATGGCCTTTGACGAAGAGACGTTAGAGTTCGTCGTCATCAAACGCCCCAGCCCCACGCAGCCCAACCCCGATGCCCGCAAAGCCTCTGTCGCCGACCTAGAACGTGAAGAAAAAGTCTTGCACACAAAAGCCATTGGCGATCATCCCGCCGTATGCCGCTTGCTCAGCGCCGGTAACGTGCGTGGAAAGGGTAACACCTATCGCTATCTGGTGTTAGCCCGCGCGCGCGGTACGCCCGTTTCAGCTCTGATCCAACACTATCACGATCAAGGGCATCCCTTCCCCGAATCCATTTATCTAAATATCATGCGGCAGCTGCTCGACCTGTTGGCTGCGGCTCACCGTGCCGGTATTGTTTATAATGATGTGAAGGTGGATCATCTCTTTTGGGATGAAAATGCTGAACAATTAAAGGTGATTGATTGGGGCAACGCGCAGTTTGTGGGCGCGGCGAATGCCGCCTCGCCCGCCGCCGACGTCTTCCAGTGCGGCGAACTACTTTACGAATTTATCAGTGGGGATAAGTATGTGCCGCTGTCACTGCGTGATTGGGAAGCGTCGGGCAAACCGCAGTGGGAAATAGAGTTTTATCAAGCTGTGCCTGGTGATCTTAAACAGTGGGTCTCCAAAGCTCTGCACCCCGACCCAAAACAGCGTTATGGTGATGCCCGGCAAATGGCTGAGGCGTTAGAAGCCTATCCTATCCAGAAAGATGGCACGGCGCCTGTACTTCTCAAAGAGGAACACCTCGACGTAAAGCCGCCAGCAGAGCCGGTTTCAGTTCTCGATGAAAGCGAGAGGGATGCGAGTCCATCTCTCGCTTCTCCATCTTTGGAGGAGGCGGCTATGCCGAACACTCCACCTTTACCGCCCGAGATGAAGCGACGGATACGACAGAAAGTGCGATTCTCACGGACGGTTCAATCCGCTTATCCACGATGGGTGGCGGCCGGGGTGGTCATTGCCACAGTTGCCGCTGGCTTGGTCATCGCCGGATTCTTCACCGAGTTTGGGCGCAGCACGTCGCGCGGGAGTCCGATTGCCGCAGTAACCTTCACCGAAACGTCTGCGCCCACACTGATTCAACCGCTCTCGCCTACAACCGTTGACCCGACTCAACAAGCGTGCGGCAAAATTTTGGAAGCGGAACGAGCGGGACTGTGGGAGTCGGTCATTCAGCAGGCAGGGGTGATCATGGTGCAGATCAAACCGCCCCCGACGGCTTGCGGCAATCGCGAGTTGACGCAGATCGTGGCGAACGCCCGCCTGCAGCTGCAATGCGCGCAAGCGCGCGCCACAAAAGACCCGGCGCTCATCCAGCAGATGGCGCGTGAGTTCGGCGCGAACGAAGTTCAAGCGAAGTGCGGCATCAACCCAGCGGATTATATTGCCACGGCAGCTCCCCCGACAACGGATATTGATCTATTGGCGTCTATTGCCGCAAAGCGCCAATCCTTCCTTGTCTGTCCGCAATCGCCATGCGCCGGTGGGTTATATCAAGATGAATCTCAGCGTTGGCGTTGGCGCACTCTGTTTGTCAGTCAGGGAGTTTATCTGCCACTGGATGAAGGATTCCAGCTAAAAGCGATAGATCGAAATTGGGGAGACAAAATTCGCGGCTTTGACATGGAGTTGTCTATGGTTTCGAACAGCCCCAGTTCTTTTGCTTACGGGTCAGAAGCCGGTTTAGAAATACGCTCGGTTAAAGGTAAAGTAATGCGCTTGTCCGTCACGTCGCAGCCGGTCTTTAGCGCTGTCGTGAACCTGCACGATCCCGATAGCAACAAAGCAGTGTGCGAGGTGACGGTTAAATCTTTTGTGGTTGTGGACGGCAATGGTGATTTAAAACGCCACAAGTTTTCATTCAAATGGAAGCCGGAAGGGTCTTTGATGATCTTCGTGGACGATCAGCCGCTATGTAAAGACTCGATTCCATTCCCTGACGCGCCGCGCGCCGCCTTGTATCTCAATGGGCGCGGTATTGATTTTTTCGTTTCGCGGCTGACTGTCACCTTGACCTCACCGTAGAACATCATTTCGCTAAAAACTATTTAACCGCAAAGCCAGAAGCAGAGCGTGCAGAGAGTCCAAAAAGAATTTCTCTGCGATCTCTGCGTTGAGATCGTCGGCTTGAATTCAAACAGACTCGGATCGAGCGATGCGAATCATCTATAATCTAGAAAGAATAATTCAAAATACACCATGACGTCTCTACAACAGATCTATGAGGTGGGTCAACTCATTGACACCAACGCGCTGGGGTATTCGGCGCGAGTCGCTCGCGCCACGCACTGGGTTTCCGGGCAAGATGTTGCTCTTAAGGTGTTGCGCCTTGAACATCTTCAGGACGCCAAGGTGTGGAAGCAGTTTGCCATTGAGTCCTATTTGCTGGACATGCTCCGCGACACATCAGCCATCGTCAAAATGGTGGATTACGGTTATATCTCCGATTTGGATCACGAAATTCCATCGGACGGGGAAATAATTAGCTGCAATGGTCAGTTGAAGCAATTTGGTCAGGAAATGCCGTCGCGGATGAGCGGGGGTTGGCGCCCTTATATTGCGCTTGAGCTCCTGCCTGCCGAAAACAACTTGCTTAATCTAGCGCGCGGCGCGGATGGCGATGGGCGTCGCCCCTTACGTCTGCCCACCGAAGAAGGGCTGTCGCTGGCGATGCAGTTTTGCGAATTTCTTCTGACGGCGCACGCGCGTGAGGTGGTCTATTGGGATCACAAACCGGAGCACGTCTATTGGGATGGCTCACGCTTGCGCCTCATTGACCTCAACGTCTCGCGCTTTCTTACCCCCGATCTGGGTGAACGGGTTAAAGTAGCGGAGAAGGCAAAAGATTTGCGTTACATGTTGATGGGCGCTCTGTATACCGGTTTCACCGGGCATGACTTCCGTTTTCAGAACCAACCACCGCAGCCAACTCCCTCCTCTCCACATACAGTCGAACACCGTTTCAACGGACTGTCTCATCTGGATTTCAGCACGGAAGAGGCGATGCTTCCCGGTCTGGGCGAACTGATCAATGAGACTCTGAAACAGAATTCAAAAATAACCGTCGAGAAGTTTTTGGACCGCCTGCGGCAACTGGCGGCGACGATGGGCTGGGACGCGGGCTACCCGGTCAGCGAAGAAGCGCGCGCCGCGCGGCGCGAGATCCAACAAGGCTTATCGGCATTGCGCCAAGCGCAAGAAAATCTCAGCAAGGCGCGGCAGCATTTTCTTTCGGCTCGCGCCTTGAACCCGGCCGACCCTGAAAGCGAACGACTTTACCGCGAAGCCAGTGAGTTTTATCAACGCCGGGTATTGCCTTAGAGCGAATCCCGGATCGATTTATGGTTCGCGCCGCAGTTGCACTGTAAGCGTAGCGAACGCAGCGAGCGCGACTGCAATCCCATTGCCACCGAAACGTAAATCAAACAGGAAACTGGCATAATCAATCAAAGACGGACGATAAGAGGTATTCACGATGCAGCAAACACTTAGCCTAAAAGATCACATCAACGATTTGCGTCAGAGAAGTAATACGGCTGCCAAAGCCGACGATTTCGAATCGCTATTGAATGAGGCGCGCACGCTTTTGAAATCTGCTTTTCAAACCGCCGACGAAGAAGAAGTGCGGGACCTGTTCCGTGAATTGCGTGACCGGGCAGAAGCGGCGGCCTCTGCCACGCGGTTAGGCATTGAAACCACCGCGCTCAGCCAACACGATCAGATCCTGCGACGTGTTCAGCACGAGCAGATGCGCCTCAACGCCGGGTCATTCAACGATATGAAATTGGCTGTGAGCGGTCTATACGATGCGCTGTGCGATCTCGGTGAAGGAGAAGACCCGCTGTTGCGCGGTGACATCTTGAACGCGCTCGAATCTGCCGCCGGCAAACACGCGCAGCTACGGCGAGAAGTGAGAGAGATGCTGGCATCGCCTAATCACTCGCGCTACTCAGATGTGCAGGCACTCCTTCAGCGGATCGAGCAATCGCCGCTCGATATTGTTTCAACCCCCTCTGCCTCGGTATCAGATGACCGATCCGCTGTGGATAATTCTCAGCGCCATGCCAACGCCCGACGCCATTTCTACGCCGGAGATTACTACGAAGCCGCCGACGTTCTGACGGAGATAATCCGTTTGTCGCCCGACGATCAAGAAGCGAAAGATCGTTTGGCTCAAATCGAAGACAACATTCGGCGTGGTATCGTGCCAGATAGCCGCGTCCCGTTTGAGGCGCGTGTGGCGTTTGGTCGCGCCCAGTCGCTTGAGCGGGCCGGGCGTTTTGAAGAAGCGCGCGAGTCGTATCGCTCGGCGTTGCTAGAAGCCCGGCAAGGAGGCCCGTTGCTGCAAAATTGGCAACCGGCGGTGGAAGCGATGCTTCGCATTGACAACTCAATCATCGCCCGCGAAACACGCGACGAAGCCGACGCCCTAATGCAGGCTGATCGTTGGCGCGAAGCGATTGAGAAATACCAGACCGTTCTGAAATTGCTCCCCGATGACAGCCACGCTGGAGAGCGTTTGCATTTGCTTCATAAATTGCAGGAACAATCCGATGCTGTCCGCGCGCAAATAAAAATGATGTCGGGCAATCTGGTCGAGGCGTCTCAAGCCGTGATCGCTGTGATGCAGACCATCCGCGAACTGCGCCCCAAGATGCCCGAGAGCCAACAGCTGGCCGATCTCGAAGCCGAGATTCACGCCGAGTCGCAATCTCTCAAAGATCGCCTTTTGGAACGGGGGCAGCAACTGCTGAGCCAGGCGCGGTATTTATCGAACTTGCCTGAATGTCGCCGCCTCACCAATGAAGCCGTTCTGATCCTGGATCAGGCGCGTGAGTTGGCGAACGGTGAAAGCGAGGTTCTTGATCTGGCGCAGGGAGCAAGAGCCGAGTTGACACGCTTGGAACAGGTCGAGAGAAATTTAGAAGAAGCCCGTCGCCTGATCGATTTGAATTCGGTTTCAGCGCGGCAGCAAGTGCGAGATGTATTGCGTGGTCTTCGCGAATACGATCAGGATATAACGTATCTCCAGTTGCTCACCGTTTTGCGGCGCCAGTACCTTAATGAAGCCGAGTCAAGTCTGCGTCAAGGGCAATTGGATGCGGCGGATGATTGGTTGATGAATGCCAAAGAAGACCTTTTCCGCGTATTGAATGGTTCGGATGAGATAGAGCAGATTGAGAGCAAAGTAACTTCGGCGCGGCGTGGACCATGGCTTCGCACTCTTGGTTGGACAGTTGGGATAGTGATAGTTGTTTCGTTGGCGCTCGTCGGCTTCAATCGCTTGGACGGGTTGGCGATCTTAGCGGAAACGGCAACCCCCGCGCCAACGGCGACTTCCATTCCAACCATGACCTCTGCCCCCGCGCCGACACAAACGCTTGTGCCTACTTTGACTCTGACTCCAACTCGCGTTCTGACTCCAACGCCGTCCATGACACCTACACCTGCGCCGTTGTATGGAGCGGTCAGAGAAGATTTTTGGGCTCGCATTCTTCCTAATGGTGGAGCGGCGTGGGCGTATCAACTGAAAGTATCGGATCCGGTTCAGGTCTTGGAAACTTTCAAGGACAGCGATGGGCGGATATGGCACAAGATATTGCTCGTGCGCGGTGATTCGACATTAATCGGTTGGGCATTGGCTAGCAGTATTAATGTGTTGCCGACTCCGTCTAGGTAGTTGATTCGTGATCTCAATCATTGTTCCGGCGCGTGATGCCGCCTCGACACTCGCGGCGTGTTTGGATGCGCTGGGGATGCAGTCGCTCGCCGAACCTCACGAAATCATTGTCGTAGACGATGGTTCGAAAGACGCTACGGCAGAGATCGCGCGTCGCGCTGGCGTGACGTGCTTGACCATCCCGCCCTCGGGCCCGGCGGCGGCGCGCAATTACGGCGCACAGCGCGCGCGAGGAGAAATTCTGTTATTTACCGATGCCGATTGTGTTCCGGCGATGACATGGGCGGCTGAATTGTCATCGGTGTTTCGTGATGTGTCTGTTGTCGGGGCTAAGGGAGTGTATAAAACAAGTCAATCCGGACTCACTCCTCGCTTTGTGCAAGCCGAGTATGCCTCGAAATATGAGCGCATGGCGCGTCAGTCTTCCATTGATTTTATTGATACTTACAGCGCGGCCTATCGTCGCGATATTTTTCTCGCCAACGGCGGATTCGATATCGCTTTTCCCGCGCCGTCGGTTGAAGATCAGGAATTCTCTTTTCGATTAGCTAAGAAAGGTTACCGGCTGGTCTTTGTGCCAAAGGCGGTTGTTTATCATCAGCACGATCTGACGTTACGCGAATATGTTGTCCGCAAATTTTGGATCGGATATTGGAAAGCCGCTCTCTTGCGCCGCCACCCGGAAAAAGCCTTTGGCGATTCACATACGCCGCCAAGCCAGCGCTGGCAAATTGTTCTGCTGGCGTTGGCAGGATTGGGCGCGATGCTAAGTGGGTCGTCGCCCATTTTTTTTGCCTTGTCTCTGATCGGGTTAATTGCCTTTGGTCTGTCGGCAATACCCTTCATGATATTTATCGCGCGCTATGATCGCCCCGTCGTGTTCGCCGCACCGCTGTTGTTGTTAACTCGCGCTGCTGCCTTGGGTGCCGGTTTGATGATGGGCTTCTTAGGTGTGCGGCGGCTTGGCACATCAGGTGTGCTATCCATGCAGCAGAGAATTATTAAACGCACGCTTGATATTGTGTGCGCGCTGATCGGGCTGATCTTGTTGGGCCCATTTATTTTGTTCTTGGCGTTAGCGGTCAGACTCGATTCGGCGGGATCCGCGTTTTTCCTTCAGGAACGGATCGGCGAAAACGGGCGACGTTTTAAAATGATTAAGCTGCGCTCAATGCGAGCCAGCGCGGAACGAGAACGAACATTAGTGATGGCGACGAGTCCTGCATCATCCCCGACCCTGAAAATCTCAGACGACCCCCGTGTGACAAGGGTGGGACGCTGGCTGCGCCGCTGGAGTCTGGATGAGCTGCCGCAGTTGTGGAATGTGCTGCGCGGTGATATGAGTTTGGTGGGTCCTCGACCCGAAGAGTCTGCCGTTGTCGCGGGATATTCTGATTGGCATCGCCAGCGACTGGCTATCAAGCCGGGGCTAACCGGACCGATGCAGATCAATGGGCGGGGATTGCTCTCGCTCGATGAACGGGTTCGCCTTGAATTGAACTACATTGAGAATTATTCAATCGGGCTCGATCTGAAAATTCTGATCAAGACGATCCCAGCCGTCCTCTCAGGGTGGGGCGCGTTTTGAAGTTGGTAAAAATCTTTTCGCCGTTGTGGCGATTCGTTTTGAATTTTTTTCTGATCGGCGCACTCCTCCTCGGCACGACTCGCGATGTGGGAACGCCGATCCCTTGTTTAAATGAACAACAAGCGACGGAATTGTTGTTGCCAAGAGAAGTTGTGGCAGGCGGATCTGGAACCGGGTCTTCGGCGGCACCGGAAGGTGTGCGGCTAGAAGATTTAAAACCGTTTCAAGTGTCGCACAGTTGGCGGTTTGGTTTGGGCGTGCCGCACGGTGCAGCGCAGTCGGCATGGATCACCCGACTCGGGGCAGGGTGGTGGTATAGCTGGAATGTACAAGCACGTGAATCACTTAACGATGGCGCGGAATTCTGGCAGATGATCCGCTTGCGCGGAGGGAAGTTGACGCCGCCCCTGAATCAAGTGTTGAACGAAGCGAGACGGCATCCCGGTCAGGTTTGGTTGGTGGGCAACGAGCCGGATGTGATCTGGCAGGATGGCGTGTCGCCGTTGTGTCTCGCTTTTCTTTATCATCAAGTGTATGTGGGAATCAAACG
>Ga0082335_1006400_pt1 | contig 15209 bp, 11 predicted proteins | sample Subgrocontami58m_FD_72375 | JGI IMG/M metagenome (GOLD analysis project Ga0082335, IMG submission 72375) | Subsurface groundwater microbial communities from S. Glens Falls, New York, USA - GMW37 contaminated, 5.8 m (SPADES assembly) (version 2) ...
AAACCCTCTGGATTTAAGGTAGTCTTACTTCGTAGCCCAATGTTACCAAAGTATCCCCGGATTCTTTATCGAGCTTGATCGGCAAGTGCCAGACCACCGCATCCAGATAACACGCACCCTGATTATCCTCCCTGCAATAATAGAAGCTTACAGAAACTTTTAAATCTGTATTTTGTACATCAGACGTTGTCTTACCAGAAATTTTTATAGGCAATTCAGGCTTCTCTAACCTCACTTCCCGATTGGACTGTTCAACCTGAATACCACCGCCAGCATCGATATGATATATAAGCGGGGTATTTGGATTTACATGATACCCCTTGGGAAGATTTATATTCAATGTGAGTTGTATATTAGAACCCATTTTCAGGGTTTTTAAAGGCAACTCTACCGACCTTGCAAGTGGCGGTATTGCAGACTGTAGTGTATTTTCAGAAACCTCCATTTTGAGTCCTTTAATTTGCAGAGTACTTACCTCTTTTGTTTTCATATCTACCGCACGAATAGCGTGGTTATTAGTATCGGCTATGTACAGTTTATTATTGGCGAAACTGAGACCCCCGGGTTCGTAGAATCTTGGTTCTTTACCGTCAGCGAATCCTGCATGCCCATTCCCTGTAAAAGTGACACACGTATTATCAACCGGATTTACTATTTTAATTTTATGATTATACGTGTCTGTAACATAGATAAGACCATTATAATTTGTTACACCAAGAGGATGCTGTAAACGCACTTCTCCGCCCTCACCGTCTTCATCCCCAAAGACAAAAAGGTCCTGCCCAACGACCGTCCATACTTCTTTTTTTTCTATGTCTACGTAACGAATCGAACTTACTTCACTGTCTGCAAAATATAGCCTCGAACCGGAGACTGTAATACCGCTGGGTTGAGCCAGTGCACAACTATCCAAGGGGCCATCGATGCGACCCTCTCTCCCACTGCCAGCAAAAGGCTGGAATACGGTAGTTTCCAAATCCATTATCCAAATCTGATGTGCGCCCGCCATGGCTATATAGAGCTGACCATCTAAATAAGCCAGATCCCAGGGTGAATTAAGAGGAGAGGATGGTCCCATTCCACCGGAAGCCATAAATTCAGCCTGTTTGCCCGTACCTGCAATTGTTGTAACTATCTTTGCCTTCAAATCCAGTTTACGAATGAGATGATTCTCCGTATCCGCTACGTATAGATTGTCTCCATGAAGGGCCATCCCCTGCGGATGATGAAAGCTGGCATCCTTAAATGTGCCGTCGCCTCGACCGGTTTCACCATTACCGGCAATATCCAGGACTTCGCCTTCTAAATTTGTAATAACAATCCGATTATGATTAGAGTCTGCAATGAATAACCGATTTGATGCCTCGTCTGCCAATATTTTACCTGGAAAGGAAAGGTAGGTCGGGCCCTGTTTATATTTCTCTAATGAAAGAGGAATGGGCTTTTCGTTAATAAGATTTTTAGAACGGAATTCAGAGATCAGTTTCCCAATAAGTTTATCGAGAATCTCATAATGTCCCTCTCCTGTATCCGATCCTACAATATTTCCCTCCGGGTCAATTAGCACAAGCGTGGGCCATGCCCTGGCTCCGTAGGCCTGCCAGATTGCGAAATTGGAGTCGTTAATCACCGGATGTTCGATTCCATACCGGAGGATGGCCTGCCGAATATTTTCCGCTTCCCGTTCATTTTGAAATTTTGCAGAATGTACCCCAATAACCACCAAATCCTTAGAATACTTTGTTTCCAATTTTTCGAGGTCGGGAATGATGTGCATGCAGTTGATACAGCAATACGTCCAGAAATCCAGAAGTACTACTTTCCCCTTTAAATCAGCGAGGGTCAGTGGTCTTGAAACATTGAGCCAGGCGGTGCCGCCTGTAAGCTCAGGGGCAGGAATACTTTTTTTCTGTGCCAATGCCATAGGTATTCCTCCGAAGGAAAAGAAGACAATTGCTAAGAAAAGCAGTATTATCGTTCGAGGAGAACGGCTTGAAAAGGGTTGAATGTTCCTCATAGTTGTTTTACTTCTTATCCTTATTTACGCCTGAACAAATATTTCCCATAGAATAAAAAAGAAACAACAATCAACGACACCACACTAACAATAAAATACGCTAGTTCCACGTTCCCAATCCTTCCTCCAAACTAATTTAAAATTATACATTAAACCGAAAATGCACGATATCTCCGTCTTTCATAACGTATTCCTTTCCCTCAAGTCTTAAAAGTCCTTTTTCTTTGACCTTTTGTTCCGAACCCAGGGCAATAAGATCGCCGTAATTGTAAGTCTCCGCGCAGATAAATCCCCTTTCGAAATCAGAATGAATTACCCCTGCCGCTTGCGGCGCCTTGGTTCCTTGCTTGATCGTCCAGGCCTTTACTTCCTTTGGACCTGCCGTAAAATAAGTAATCAGCCCCAGCAAGCTGTAAGTTTCACGGATCAGCTTCTCTAGCCCTGACTCATCTATCCCCATTTCTTGATAGTAGGTCTTTCTCTCCTGCAACTCCATCTGAGCGATTTCTGATTCGATATCGCCTGAAATAACCACGCATTTGGAATTTTCTTTCTTTGAATAATCGGCAACAATATCAATATATTGTTTATCCTTATCATAATCAAAGACGTTAATAACATATAACACAGGTTTTGCAGTCATCAAATGCAGGTCTTCAATGTGTTTTTTTTCTTCATCCGTCAGGGTTAACAATCTCACAGGATTACTGTTATTTAAGCCATCTCGCACCTTTTTCAGCGCATCGATGGAGGCAATAATATTTTTATCCCCTGTCTTCACCAGCTTTTCATTTTTGGTCAATCGCTTTTCAACGGTGTCCATATCCGCAAGGATCAATTCCGTATTAATAATTTCAATATCCCTGATCGGGTGTACGCTCCCCTCCACGTGAATGATATCGCTTTTTTCAAAACAACGTACTACGTGTAAAATAGCATTGACATTTTTAATATGCCCAAGAAATTGATTCCCCAAACCCTCACCCTGGCTGGCGCCCTTTACCAAGCCGGCTATATCAACAAATTCAACGGTTGCAGGGACAATCTTTTCAGTGGTGATTATTTCGGCTGTTCTGTCAAGCCGCTGATCCGGCACAGCAACGATACCCTTATTGGGGTCGATAGTACAAAAGGGATAATTCGCAGAGGCGGCTTTGGCCGATGTCAATGCGTTAAAGATGGTGGATTTCCCAACGTTCGGTAGTCCAACGATGCCACAATTTAAACCCATAGTATTGATCCTTCTCCTATTTTAAAAAATGCTCAATGATAAAAAGTAAATGATAACGAGTAACACTTCGATTAGCAATAATTTCTCCTGAAAATCAGGCACAAAAGGATTGTAAAAAAGTAAACATTCGGTAAACACATCTTACACATGTCATTCCCGCATGTTTCCACGTTCCCCGTCTTCACGAGGACAAGTTTCACGAGGACAAGCTTAGCGGGAATCCAGGCGTGTGCTGATGGGCGGTGGATTCCCGATAAAAGCATTCGGGAATGACACTTGTCCTCACGGAGGTGGGGAAACTTGTCCTCACGGAAGTGGGGTATGGGCAGTGCATAACGTCTTTACCGAATGTTTACGTAAAAAAACCTTGCGCGAAGTGAGATATCAGTTGTGAGGAAATGAGAATTTTTAACTCAGATTAATTGGTAGCGGTGGAGGGATTCGAACCCCCGACGCGCGGCTTATGAGTCCGCTGCTCTACCACCTGAGCTACACCGCCACTAACTTTCAGCCTTTTTGAAATGAAATGTTTTAGAAAGGATTTTTTAAAATAATTTTCATAGAGAATAACACCTCTGGCGGATATTTTCAAGAAATATTCTGACAATTTTCAAGACTTTCAATTTTGCTTTTAGCTTGGATGGGTACTGCATAAACAAAGTTTTGATGTAATTTGGTTGAAACCGAAACCGCTTATGTTGCGTTACCAGAAGTCTGGCAATACTTATTTATTACTGATAGAAACTGTAGCCAGACATTTGTAATATTATTTGCCAAATTTTCTAAATGTGCCTCTTCAAGCATAAATCCATATGCATGAACAAAAAAATGTCTAAAGGTTAAATACTCATAGAGATCGTCAGACAATTTCTCTGGTATAATTCCAAGAGATACAGAAAGGTTTAGTACATCCTTATGCCATGTATCTGATTTTGGAATCTCTGTGCCTTTTGCTTTTAAAACTTGTTTCAAAATATTTTCTATCCCGTTGTAAATGTTATGGATAAATGTAGCAATAGCAGCCAATTCGACAACTGACTTTTCTCTTCTTCCCATTGCATCTCTAAGGTTACTCAATGCCTTTTCAACATTTTCTTTTTCTGCAGCGACTTGCCTGGTTATATCAACCATAAATTTTTACCCCGGTTTCCTCAATGAGGTCGTTGAATAGAGATTTTTGAGATAGATCAACAAGGTCGACGGGTTTTGATAGCTGTTTGACTAAGTCGGCGTAAAATTTGAAAAACAACTTTGGTTCAATTCCTCTTACTCCGAGGTCTATATCGTTAGCGCCATCATCTTTTTCAATTGATGAGCCAAATAAAAGAATATAAGAAACATTATATTTTTTGGCACATTGCAGGATTATTTCTTTTTCATGTTCTGCTATCATCGTTTATCCTTTTCATGAAGGGAAAAAGGGCCAGGTAAGGTCAAAGATACAAGGATCAAATATTCTTTGTTCTCCAAAGCTTGTTAATTGAAATATGAAGGTTCGACCCTGCCATATTTGTTCTAGTTAAATAATTTTTCCAATGTCCCTTTGACAGCACAATTGAAACACTCTGGTTTCTCTGATTTAAACATTTCTTTGAAGAATCCTTTATATTCCTCAAAAACTTTTTTGCAAGGATCAATTACATAGATTTCTGGAAGGGTTTTACAATTACGACTTGCCATGGCGCCGTGTATTAATGATCTCATAAAACCATCGCTCTCTGGCATACTATATCCAATAAAAACAATCTTCTTTGCGTTTTTTAATGCGTTAAATGCACTATTCCAGATTTCTACCAACCATGACTTACGAGCTAGCTTTGCATAGGTTGGAGGAATAATTGCCGGTGTAAAAGTTTCACCGTATTTCTTTCGAATATCCCAAATTGCATCGACGGCAAAAATGGCTGGAACATTTCTTTTAATCTTAGATTTGCCGATTGGATTACCATCACTGATATCGCATGTAACAAACAAGTCGTCTGTTTCATCCTTGCAGACGTTCTGAAAATAGTTTACGCTTCCGTGTAGTTTACACATAATTATCGTAGATGGGTGTTCGTTTTCGTTTTGACAAATATATTTTTCAGAGCCACATCCTGCTTCAATTGCTTTAACTTTTTTGTCATTATTAAAAGGGTAAAAACAACGCATATCATGCGTCCAAGATAAGTATTCATAAACCAAATCGTAATTAGTTGATATTACTGTTATTCTTTTACAATCATTTTTAATAATTGGGAAAAATCGCTTATATGTTTCTTCGTTGACCTTTTTATCCCTATTTCTTTCTGGGTTCATTACAGGACATTGTTGATAAATTTTCCATAACCACAATTGAATTTGCCTTATCAGTACATTAATTTCATAACGCTGACTTTCTAGGTTTAATTCAGAACAGCCCGATTCTCTCAAGGCTTCTGCAATACAAAATACTGTTTCCAAATTGTTGACATCGTCACAAGAAAGTGTACTTGCTCGTTTGCAAAATTCTTGGAAGTGTTGAAATGTTAATCCAGCTTCTCTAAGTAAAGGTGCAGCATTTCTAAAAGAGTGCGATTCAGGAGATGTATGTTTCAAAAGTCCTTTATACTCTTTCTCAGATTCCTCTCCAAATTTACTCATTATGGGTAGTCCAGCATCAGAGGAAAACCCTGCCCCAAGGAAAAGAACAATATCGCGTTCATTCATGGTATTCTATGACATCTATTGCATACTCCTTATTCTCCAAGGGTAACAGGTTAAAATCTTCGATTAATTTGTTTAAAGTTTTAGCGCTCATTCTTCTATACCTCTTCTCATTTTCTTCTTATCTTTTTCATCACAATCTCAATATCTACCTCTTCACCTTCTTCAAGTGTTATCGTCTGCTTGACCGTCTTATAGCCCTTCTTTATTGCGGTAATAATATAAGTATCTGCATCCAAATCTGTAAATTCAAAGAATCCATCGTCATCAGAAAATGTCTTCTTAAGAACTCTTGAATTTGCCCTTTTGAGCCTTATTTTTGCAGATTCAATAGGATTGCTCCTTCTATCGATAACATACCCTGAAATAATGCACTTTTTGCTTGGTTCTACAGTTGGCGTCAGGATTGGAGTAGGCGACGATGCTGGCGTCGGCGTTGGGGTAGAAACAGTACTTGTACTAAAGGTAACTGTAATCGTATCCGTTCCTGTATTTCCTGCACCGTCAGTGGCCGTTACGGTAATTATATTTTCACCAAGTATCAATGACACAGAACTTGTTAGCCAACTAGTTGTCCCGTTTGCCGTTCCACTCCCGCCCTTATCATTACTCCATGTCACATTATTTATACCACTCGTAGCATCAGAGGCAGTACCACCAATGGCTATCACACTGCTTGTAGTTGTATAAGGATCATCAGACGTAGGACTGTTAATAGTTATTGTAGGGATAGTCGTGTCGAGAATAATGGAATCGCTGGCAGTGCTTGATATATTTCCAGAGGCATCCTTAAACCACGCGTAGACCGTCTTATTCCCATCATCGCTACTCAAGGCATACGAAACATTTTCATTGTAACTTGTGGTAGAGGTTACAGAAGTCCAGTTAGAGTCCGATGCTGATGGTGTAGAAGAATCGGTTGATATATAATAGCCTACAATGCCTGCATCGTCAGTAGCTGATAGATTTAGAGTACCGCTAGTAGAATTTGTGTAGGCATCGTTATTATTGATACTTATAGAACCATTAGGTGCTGGACCAGAAAGATTATTATCAAACTTAGAGACAAAAGCTTCTGGATAGGTTTTATAAGAAGTTTGATAAGTTCCAGAGGTTATTGGAAAATCAGATGATTCTGTATAGCCGCTCACATATATATTTCCACTAGTATCTATGGCTATGGAATATCCATAATCAGAAGAAGATCCTCCCAGATATGAAGATGCAAGAAGGTTCGTCAACTCCCCATTTAACTTTGATACAAAAGCATCACCATAACCACCGTAAGAAGTATCATAAGCACCAACGGTTGTTGGAAAAGTAGAGGAGTTAGTCCTGCCAATTATATAAATATTCCCACCTGAGTCCATAGCCATTGAATATGCACTATCCCCATCTGATCCTCCCAAATATGTGGAGGCTAAAAGACTTGTTAAATCCCCTTTTAACTTTGATACAAAAACATCGTAGTAACCACCAAAAGAAGTATCATAAGCGCCAGGGGTTGTTGGAAAGCTTGATGAATTAGTTTTGCCAGCCACATATATGTCTCCGTTCGAGTCTATAGCCATATCTATAGGATTATAATAACCACCAGAATAACTTCCACTATTGGAATCTCCTCCCAAATATGTGGATGCGATAAGGCTTGTCAAATTTCCATCTAGCTTTGAAATATAAACATCCCAGTCGTTACTATTGTGTGAGATATCATAAGCACCCGTGGTTGTTGGAAAGTCTGATGACGCAGTATATCCAGCTACATATATATCTCCGATTGAGTCTATAACTATAGATCCACCACGATCATCATAAAATCCGCCCAAGTATGTAGAGGCAAGGAGACTTGTTAAATCCCCATTCAATTTTGATATAAAGGTATCATAACTATGGGAACTATTAAAAGAAGTATCATAAGCACCAGTAGTCGTTGGAAAGTCTGAAGACTTTGTCAATCCGGTCACATATATATTATTACTAGAGTCTATGTCTATTGAATAGACAACTTCATCAGAAGAGTCATATCCTCCCAAATATGTAGAAGCGATCAAGTTTGTTAATGTTCCATTTAGTTTTGATATAAAGGCACAATAACCCTTATGAGAATTCTGATAAGTGCCAGTAGTTGTTGGAAAGTCCGATGATTCAGTATATCCAGCAATATATATATTACCATCTGAGTCTATGGTCATAGAGTAACAGTAATCCTTACTATATCCACCCAGATATGTTGAGGCCAGCAGGGGGTCGATGATGAGGTCTTTTGTTTTGTCGTAGGAGGCAACCTTGAAACCGTATTCCAATTGCGGATCCCCGGTCGAAGTCGAGGACAAGTTTTGGATTGCGGATTTCGGATTTGTGGACATAAGTTTTGAGTTGCAAGTTTTGTGTTTTGAGGATTTATTTTCTGTCTCAGAACTCTCAACCCTGTACTCCACACTAACGTCCACTCGTTTGCCGTTTATTTCCTGATATGCTATGGGTTTTGTAAATTTTACAGGCCCAAGCTCCGTCTCTGCCACAAGCTCACCATGTTCATTTACCCACAACCCCCCTGTCTGCGTGCGGACACGCACAGGCAGGCTTGCCCCCAATCCACCCCCTGCCCCCGCCAGCGGGGGACAACCACCTGACCCCCTCACGGAGGGGGATAAAGGGGGAGGATTTCCAGAAGGTTGTATGCCACTCAGACTGATCTTGATTTGTTCGGGGTTTGCATCTGGTTTTACACAAAAAAGCTTCTCGACATTATTTCCATATGCCTTGAGTTTTAATTCTATCCCTTTGTAAATCTCTCCAAGCGATACTACATCATATGTTGAAATATTGGTTTTCCATTTCTCAGGGTCGCTGCCTTTAAAATAGTTGACCTTTGTTACAGCCTTTTCATTTCCAGTTATCTCCTGAACTCTGCCGCCTACAAGCGTCTCTTTAATGGCAACTCCCGATTTTAGATCCCCGATCGAAGTCGAGGGCAAGTTTTGGAATTCGGATTTACTACCACGACCCACGATCCATGATGCTGGATGCATGATGCCTGATACATGATAATCATGCAACATACCAACCTTATCGCGTATCCCCTTGGGCGGATGCATTAAAGACGCAAGGCATTGCGTCTCTACATCTGAACTATTATTCGGCAATGAATAAACGATCTCCCCATCCTTTGTCACAAATACCGTTCCGCCAAAGGTATTGGCATAGAACTTTACCTTTTCATCCATCTGCCCATTATTCGCAATAAAAGGCATCTGAAGTTTTTTTGTCTTTTGGATTAGCTCGGCCTTTTTCCTTTGCGGATCCCCGGTCGAGGTTGGGGACAGGTTTTGGATTGCAGATTGAGGATTTGAAGACCTAAGAGATTGTATGCCGGTATCAATTTGTGCTGAAAAAAGATTCGTGGATAAAAACACTGTGGGTAAAAGAACTGCGGGCATTACGAAAATAATGTTCCATTTTCCCATTTCTACCCTCCTTTTCAAACAGTCAGTTAATAGGGTATTATAATCTCGATATCTTTCATAGGGTAATGTTTTACATTTCTCGTAACTAGTTTCAATGCCATGTGCTTTGTAGTAGCTGCAATTATCGAATCGCCTATATTTAAAGCGTACCCTTTACTATACTTTCTCAAGTACTCCCCTGCTTTATCAGCAATCGCTTCGTCAACCGCTATGGAAGTCAATATTTTAAACAGATTATTTATCATTGCTTCCTCACCACTCCTCATACCTGCAAGAATCTCAATCCTGCTAATAACAGAAATGAAGAGCAACGAACCGTTTTCAATCTCTGTAATAAAGAAATCGAATGCGTTTTTCTTCTTCCTCAGATGATCAATTAATACATCACTGTCTATAAGCAAGGATTTTTGCATTTTTTATTTATCCAGTCAGACGAGATACCCAGCTTTTGCGGATTTCATTCACGTATTCTATGCTATTCTTTATTTCGTGCCTGTCTACCCAAACGCCGTAACTCTTTTTTAAAAGCCTCTTTTTAAGAGCAATAGTCAACTTTTGTCTATCAGAGAGTATTTCGCGAAGATATTTGCGTTGTGAAACCGTAAGTGATTGTACCTTTTCAATGACATCTGCAAAAATGTTTTCTTTTAATTGTTTTGTATTTTTCATGAAAACTCCTTCTGTTAAAAAATCATTGTCAATAGCACCAAACCCAAATGAGTCTGCAAAAGCCGATATTTTTCATCAGATATTAATTCCTGGATTCGTTGCGTGAATATTGGGGTCTCTATTATGATTACAAATCATTATACGTCAATGGCTGATATTAAAGCAAGACGATTGGTATTTATTGCTTGCGGTTGGTTTGAATCGTCCTGGCTTACTATCAAAAATGTGGTGAAAAATACTATCAAAAAAAGAAATGACGATGCTGTAAAAACAACAAATTTTTTCTGTATCATGATAGCCTCCAAAATTGGTTTATTCAGGCTATTTTCCTTTAGATTTAATGCGGAGTATAAAGCATTCAAAAAATTATTGCAATATTAAAAATCAGAATAAACACAGGGAAAAGATAAAAAATATTTTTGATAAAATTTATCCAATTTTGACTTGACAATAATTTCCCATGCTGTTATTATTAACAACGAAATTTATCCATAATATATTTCTTGGCAATTAGTGATAGGTTATCCAGCCTAAAGTTAGCACAGCTGTAAGCTAGCCTTTCCTTGTTTTTTTGGTTCTGAAATTTTCCAAGGTCGTAAATTAACCGTATCAATACCTCTTTCGTATAGTTACAATACTTTACTTTTGTTTTCCACAATTTAAAGAAATAAATTACAAATAAATATTTATCGATAGATCTCCTCATTTTATCTTGCCCAGCAAATGCCTGTCTGTTTTGTACGGAACGTTCCTGAGCGAAATTACTTGGTTTGATGGCACGAGAGACTTTCCATATATAATAGCCGTTATTTATATCATTAACAGAGAATGCCAGAGCGATTCTTTATCTTAGATGGACATTCACATTGTTACCAGGCATATTATGCTATTACGGCAAAGCTTACAACCCCTGATGGGAAACCGGCAAATGCAGTGTATGGATTTACGAGGATGCTGCAAAAGTTGCTCAGGGAGCATCACCCTGAGTATATAGTAGTGGTATTTGACACAAAATATGCCACTCATAGACATAATAGTTACGCTGAATATAAGGCAAACCGTAAACCGACGCCTGATGAGTTACAGGCGCAGATTCCCTTAATTTATAAGGTCGTCAGGGCGTACAATATTCCTATTTATGCGGCCAAGGGATATGAGGCTGATGATGTGATTGGTTCCCTAGTAAAGAAACTATCCAATGAAAACGTCGAAATTGTCATAGCAACTTCAGATAAAGACATGGAACAATTATTAAGTCCACAGGTAAAGATATTGAATGCAAAAAAAGGTGTGATGATTGACCAGGAAACTCTTTTTAGAGAAAAAGGCATTCGTCCGGAACAGGTAGTTGACGTTCTGTCCCTTTCGGGAGACGCCTCGGACAATGTGCCTGGTGTACCAGGTATTGGCAATAAAACTGCGTTGGAACTTATCCAAAAATGGGGGTCTCTGGAATCCGTCCTTTCAAGCATCGATCAAATTTCCGGAAAGAAAAGGCAAGAAAATTTAAGGTTATTTTCGGATCAGGCAAGGCTTTCTCAAAAACTTGTAAAACTTTATAGCGAAATCCCTATCCCGATAGATATGAATGCCTGTAAGTTAAATACGACTGAAAACACTAAACTCAAAAAACTGTTCAGGGAATTTGGATTCAATACACTCCTTGCAGACATGGTTGCAACGGCAAAGACCGAGGAAACACAGTATCACCTTATAAATACCGGAGAAAAGTTCCATGAATTCCTTGAGCAATTAAAGAATCAGAAAGTATTTGCCATCGATTTGGAAACAACCAACACCAAGCCCCTCAAGGCACAGATTGTGGGCATCTCGTTTTCCTGGCAAGCGAAGGAGGCGTATTACCTACCTTTGATGACACCGAATGGAATAGAACATTTGGATGCAAACACAGTGCTTCCAAAAATACGAACAGTGTTAGAAGACGAAAACATCAAGAAAATTGGGCAAAATATTAAATACGATCTCCTCGTGCTCAGAAATAATAATATTCACTTACAGGGAATTGCATTTGACTCCATGATTGCTTCATACTTACTGAATCCCGTGAAAAGAAATCATAACCTGGACGACATAGCCTTTGAGTATCTGTCGTATAAAACAATTACCACCTCAGAATTAATTGGTTCCGGGAAAGAACAGATTACAATGGATCAGGTAGCGGTTGACAAGGTCTGTCAATATGCCTGTCAGGACGCCGATGTTGCATACCGATTGGCAAATATCATGGAACCACTGCTAAAAAAAGAAGGACTATGGCATCTGTTCCAGAATATTGAAATTCCCCTGATTTACGTTTTGGCAGAGATGGAATGGAACGGGATCACGCTGGACACCCATGTTTTAAAAGAGATGTCCTGCTGGTTAACTACAAAATTACAGCAACTTGAAAAGGAAATTTACACTTCCGCTGGAAACGAGTTTAATATCGATTCACCCAAGCAATTGAGTGAAATTCTCTTTGGAAAGCTCGAATTACCACGGTTGCGGAAAACCAAAACGGGTTCATCGACAGATGCAAACGTCCTGACTACCCTTGCATGGCGTCATGCCTTGCCAAAATTAGTGCTGGAATATCGACAACTCACCAAGTTAAAAAATACGTATGTCGATGCCTTGCCAGGCATGATAAATCCAGGCACAGACAGGGTACATACTTCGTTCAATCAGACAGTGACGGCCACAGGACGACTCAGCAGCAGTGAGCCTAACCTTCAAAATATTCCAATTCGAACTGATATTGGGAGAAAAATCCGACGTGCCTTTGTTCCTTCTGAAAATGACACCATTTTTTTATCGGCTGATTATTCACAGATAGAATTACGTATTCTTGCAGATTTTTCTGAAGATGCGGCCTTGATAACGGCATTTCAACAGGACAAAGACATTCATTCGGTTGTGGCCTCTGCTATTTATAATGTACCGATAGTGCACGTCACCCCAGAGATGAGACGGAATGCAAAGGCAGTTAATTTTGGAATCATTTATGGACTTAGTGAATTTGGACTTTCCAGAGATACCGGGCTAACCATAGAAGAGGCGCGTGAGTTTATCAACGCCTATTTTGGTTTATATCACGGGGTGAAAAAGTATAGAGACAAGGTTATAGAAGAAGCAAAAATCTGTGGATATGTACAAACGCTTTTTAACAGAAAACGGTCTATACCTGATATTCGTTCTGAAGATAAAAAACGCAGAAACCTTGCAGAACGTATTGCTATCAATACGATTATTCAAGGCACTGCAGCCGATTTAATCAAGATCGCCATGAATAATATTCATGCAAAATCGAAGAAAAGTGAGTATGGGGCAAAGATGATACTCCAAATACATGACGAATTACTCTTTGAAGTAAAGGAAAACAAACTAGCGTCAACACGTTCCATGATACAAGAGGAAATGAGTCATGCAGTCACCCTGAACGTTCCAATAAAGGTAAACATAAAGACCGGGAAAAACTGGATGGAAACAGAGTGAACCGTCACCCCAAGATCATTGGCATAACTGGCGGCATATCGAGCGGAAAGAGCACTATAGGTCGTATGCTTGCTTCCATGGGGTCTGAATATATCGATGCCGATGAGATGTGTCATCGACTGTTTCTTGTTCAAGAACTAAAAAATAAGATTGTAGAAAGGTTTGGAAACACTGTTCAGGATATCTATGGCAAAATTGATCGCTCAAGACTTGCGGAAATTGTGTTTCAGGACAAGACCTGTTTAGATGACCTATGCAGCATCTTGCATCCCATCGTCGTTGAGCGGATAAAATCAAAAATTACTGAAATTGAAAAACAGGGGAGACGGAAGGCGATTGTTATCGATGCTGCATTGTTAGAGGAATCAGATCTCTCCTCGATATGTGATTTCATTATTTTTGTAAATACCAGCAGAGATCACAGATTGGAACGAAGCAAAATCAGCAGGCATTGGAAAGAGGAGGAATTAGACAAACGAGAACGTTTCCAAATGGCTTTGGAAGATAAAAAAAGGAAAGCAGATTACATTATTGATAATAATTTTACGGTAGACAACACCTTTAGACAAGTAAAGGAGTTCTGGCATCTCTACATCGAAGAAATTTAGTTTAAAATTAAGGAGGAAAATTTTATGGCAGTAGCGAACAGCAAAAAAGAACCTGTAGTAGTGGATCAGGAAACAAACGAAAAATACGAAGAAATTAAACGGGGAGAAATGCACATCACGGAATTGCAAAAGATGACTATTAAAGAGTTACAGGATACAGCAAAAAGAGAAGGCATTACAGAATACACTGGGCTGAAAAAACAAGACCTGATCTTTAAAATTCTTAAAGAAAGGGTCAATCAGAATGGTCTTATGTACGGAGAGGGCGTTGTAGAGGTGCTTCCGGAAGGATTTGGATTTTTACGGTCGCCGGATTATAATTACTTACCCTGCCCGGACGATATTTACATCTCCCCTTCTCAAATCCGCCGATTTGGGATAAGGACGGGAGCGGTAGTATCTGGTCAGATCAGACCTCCCAAGGATACGGAGAGGTACTTTGCATTACTGCGGGTAGAGGCTATCAATTTTGAGAATCCGGAGATCATGGGTGAAAAGATTGTTTTTGATGATCTGACACCGTTACATCCCGCAGAAAGACTCTTTTTAGAAAAAGACGCTACCGAGCTTGAAACAAGGATTATGGACCTGGTTACCCCTATTGGAAAGGGACAAAGAGGTTTAATTGTAGCGCCTCCGCGTACCGGGAAAACAGTATTATTACAAAAAATTGCAAACAGCATTACAAAGAATCATCCTGAGGTTTATCTGATTATCCTGTTAATCGATGAAAGGCCTGAAGAGGTAACCGATATGGATCGATCCGTTGACGCTGAGGTCATCGGCTCAACATTTGATGAACCTGCCAGTCGGCACATCCAGATAGCCGAAATGGTAATTGAAAAGGCAAAACGGATGGTGGAATATGGCAAGGACGTCGTCGTTTTACTTGATTCCATTACCAGGTTAGCACGTGCATACAATACTGAAGTTCCTCACAGCGGAAAAATCCTTTCAGGCGGTGTGGATGCCAGTGCGCTCCAGAAACCCAAGAGATTTTTTGGTGCGGCAAGGAATATTGAAGAGGGCGGCAGTCT
>Ga0082335_1006402_pt1 | contig 15205 bp, 15 predicted proteins | sample Subgrocontami58m_FD_72375 | JGI IMG/M metagenome (GOLD analysis project Ga0082335, IMG submission 72375) | Subsurface groundwater microbial communities from S. Glens Falls, New York, USA - GMW37 contaminated, 5.8 m (SPADES assembly) (version 2) ...
AATTTTCTTCGAGCATATCTTTGTTCGGCTCGCCGAGACGGTCATAAATAAAGATCGGAGCTTGATCACCTAGTAATTCTGTGTTAGCGAACTGCATAAATCCTTGCGCACCGCGTTCAACAGAATCTAAACGGAAAGTTGTTGAAGAAGAGATTGGCGCGGTAACGTGATGTGAGTAGTCCCAGCTATCGCTTACATTCTTACCATAGATAAGATGAGTATCCATTGAGTATTTTGAATCATCAACTTGATTTTTTTTCTTTGTTTTTGTTTCGTTAGTCATAGTGCCTCCATTTACTAAACCAAAATTACGGAAATAACGGATGGGAATAAAATTGGTAAGAGAGAAATAAGAATGAAGAAGTAAGTAATAAGAATAATGCAGCCTTGTCATTGCGAACAGATCCCGACCTGTCGGGAGAAGTGAAGCAATCCCTTGCTTGGAGATTGCTTCATCACTACTTCGTAGTGATTCGCAATGACAATGTTCGAGCAGACGTCACGGTCCTTCCGTGACGAAGTAAAAAAGTCACGGAATGGTCTGTGACATCAATAGAATAAACTAAACCAAAGACAAAATCTAAGACCGCACGGAAGAAAGTTTATCCCGATGTTTTTTATCGGGGCTGGCCGGTTGTCCAAAGGACTCCTATCGGAGAGGAGCGGTTAGGTGCGTAAATAATTATTTTCTAACCCTTAATCCTAAATACTGTTCCATTGGTTCAAAATCTCTATCATTATGCAATAATTCTAATTCATTCTCAATACAAAATGTACCAATGATTAAATCAACCGTCTTTCTAATAGTTTTTCCTTTCGTTCGAAGAAATCTATAATTCTCAGCACTTTTTATTGCTATATCTTCGTTACAAATACTAAAGCAAGGAAATGATTGCATCACTTCTTTAGCAACTTTGAAATCTTTGTCGCCTCTAAATCCTTGTAAAACTTCTGCCAATATATAATCTCCAATTACTATTAATTCCCCACCTAATAAAGTATCAAATTCGTCTGTGTGCCGGTTTTTTATTCCGTTGAAATAATCAACTAATACTGAAGAATCCACAAGGATCATTTTCTGGTCCTCATTTCTTCAAGGTTACCTTCCCATTTTAGTTTGCCCCTTAATTTTTTAAGACGGCTTTGCTTTTTAACTTGAACCAACAACTTTAATGCTTCTTCAACAACATCCTTTTTTGTGGATAACCCAGATGTCTTTAAAGCTGCGCCCATTAATTTATCGTCAATTGCAATATTTGTTCTCATTTATTCACCTTTTAATGTGTATTGTATGACATTATTATACACATAATTATTTTTTAATACAACAATATTATGATAGCACCTAACAGCGTGGCAACTAACTGTGTCGATAGTTTATTAATAAAACTGTTCATGTGAGTTTGAAAATTTGATAACCGAACCGCCATTTTTTATATTTGCTCAAAGGTTTAACAATCTAAAGAGTAAGAGATGGATACTAATTTAAGAAGTCAAATAAAAAATCTTAGTGTATCAGAACGAATTCTACTGGCAGAAGAAATTTGGGATAGTGTTGCGGAAGAGAATAAATCATTCGTACTATCATCATCCCAAAAAGAAGAATTGGAGAGAAGACTTGAATTATTTAATCAAAATCCAAATGCTGGAAGGAACTGGGAAGAAATTAGATCAGAGTTTTTAGGCAAGTAAAATGCGAACAGTTCGGTTTTTACCCGATGCCGAATTAGAATTCCGCGAGTCGGCACTTTGGTATTTTTCACAACAAAAAGGACTCGAAGCAGAATTTGTTAGCGGGCATTATAAAATGCGACCTCATTGATAACTATAAAAATTAATAAAAAATGAAAACACATTACTATTTAATTTGCCTTTTTAGTTTTTGTGCAAATACAGTATTTGCTCAGATAAAAAAAGATTCAATTTCATTAATTAATAATAAAAATTTGATAGAACTAAATGTAATTGCAACTGAAGAAATTTATTTAGGTAAAAAATCTTTAAAGGTAATTGACAAAGGAGAAAATACAGAAGTAAAATTCGTAAAAATAAGTAATCTGGATTTTAAAAATGGAATTATTGAAATTGATATTTCAGGGAAACCGGCTGAGGGCTCATCCGAGCAAGCCCGTGGATTTGTAGGCATAGCATTTAGAATCAACAATGATAATTCAAAGTTTGAGTGTTTCTATCTTCGTCCTACAAATGGTCGTGCAGAAGATCAAGTTCGAAGGAATCATTCGACTCAGTATATTTCCTATCCTGACTTTCCTTGGTTCAAATTGCGTAAAGAATTCCCTGAGAAATATGAATCTTATGTTGATCTAATATCAGGTGAATGGACAAAAGTAAAGATTGAAATTAATGGAGAGAAAGCAAGATTATATGTACATGGAAATTCTCAACCAACATTAATAGTTAATGACTTAAAGCTTGGTTCTGAAAGTCACGGTAATATAGGACTATGGATAGGACCAGGAACAGAAGCTCATTTTACAAATTTAGTGATTACAAAGTTTGATTGATAATAGAATAACGCCCGCTAACATCGTGTATAAGCAATGGCGGGATTTGTAGCGGTTTTCAGTGTTCTACCTCGCACCAAAGTTAGTTTACCGTGATAGGAAAGTGCTCCGAAGTCCGCCACTGCTCATACACGTAACCGTTAGATGTATTGATGGATGTATCTCAAGAATAAAACGCAAACCTGAACTTTATCCTCAAATTTATAAACACCTACGAAGAGCAATTGTAAAAAGATTTCCTTTTATAATAGTTTACGATTATTCTGAAAAAGAAATAATTATCTATGCTGTGTTCCACTCAAGAAGAAATCCACAATCAATTAAACAGAGATTACCAAACACGGTTTGACACAGGAATTATCGTTACAGAGATTAATATTTTTTTTAGTTGCGTAAAATTATTTCAGAGCTTGCTCGATATCCGCGATCAAGTCTTCAACATCTTCAATCCCTACAGAAAAACGAAGCAGACCATCTGTAATGCCTAACTTATTACGCTCTTCCTTAGGAACAGAAGCATGTGTCATAGATGCCGGATGACAAAGTAAACTTTCAACTCCGCCTAAACTTTCTGCAAGAGTAATTACTTTTAATTTACCAATCATCTTTTTTGCGTTATCAAGCCCTCCGAAATCCACCGAGATCATTCCGCCAAACCCGCTCATTTGTTTTTTCGCAAGTTCATGTTGAGGATGAGATTTAAGTCCGGGATAAATTACTTTCTTAACATAAGATTTAGTTGAAAGATAATCGGCAATTTGAATTGCGTTTTCGTTATGCTGTTTCATTCTAACAGCAAGAGTTTTAGTTGCGCGGAGTGTAAGCCAGCAGTCAAACGGAGAAGGTACAGCACCGATTGCATTCTGTAAATACCGCAGCCGCTCGTGGATCATTTCATCATTTGTGATCAACATTCCACCGATAATATCGCAATGTCCATTCAAATATTTTGTTGTACTGTGCAGAACAACATCAGCACCAAGTTCCAACGGCTTTTGAAAATATGGAGTCATGAATGTGTTATCAACAACGCAAATAAGATTTTGTGCTTTACAAATTTTTGCTGCCGCTTGAATGTCTGTTATGTTGAGAATCGGATTAGTCGGTGTTTCTATGTAAACTATTTTTGTATTCTTTTTTATTGCGTTCTCAATATTTTTTATGCCGCTTGTATCAACCCATGAAAAGTCCAATCCATAATTCTTGAATATCAATTCCATTAAACGGTAAGTGCCTCCGTAAACATTATCTGTTACAACTAAGTGATCACCCGATTTAACTAATCCAAGAATTGCCTGAACGGATGAAAGTCCGGAAGCAAATGCAATTCCGTATTTCCCTTTTTCAAGAGTTGCAATATTTTTTTCGAGAGCTTGCCGTGTTAAATTATGCGTGCGTCCATACTCGTAACCTTTATTAACTCCGAGAGCTTCTTGAGCATAAGTAGATGTTTGATAAATCGGCGTTGTAATTGCACCGGTTGTCGGGTCGGGAATTTGTCCCGCATGAATTGCATCAGTTGAAAAGCCCATTTTTAACCTTACTGATTATTATAAAAAATAAAAGCCCATCCCAACCCTTCCCAAAGGGAAGGGCTTTTTTAGAACTCGGTCGAGGTACCTGCCCGTCCGGCAGGCGGGTTTAATCCTCGACCATCGTTATAAAATTACACCTCGAAGCAACCTGCGGGGCTTCGAGGAATTTTTTCAATTAAATATAAATTCAAAGCACAAAATCCAAAACTTTTTTGAATTTTGAATTTCGGATTTTTGTTTTTTGTTCTTAGTTTCATCCCGTAACAAGTACGGGACAGGCTCTTTCACAATTTATCATTCAAAATCTATCAAATCATAACGTGTGATAATATCGGTTATCCTTCCAAAATCCGAGACTAAAACTGCATGTGCATCTTTTAATGCACGCCGTACTTCATTTATACTTGCCTTCGCATCTATAACAAGAAAACTTTCTTCCATAATATCCTTAATTTTTTTATTCATAACATTTTTGTCATCTAATATTCTCGAAATAAGCCTGCTCTCTCGGAGACTACCGACCGGACTTAGTAATTCATTAAGAACAGGTATGTAGGAAAAACCCTTTTCATTCATGATCTTAATTGCATCGCGGACAAAAATTGTATCGTGAACATAAACAATATCCTCGTTCCCTTTTTTCTTTTTTGCGTAAGAAATATCACGCAGTGTTTTAATTTCAGTATCGAGCATTCGGTTATCTTTCAGCCATTCAACATTGTGTCCTTTTGATAAATAACGTTCACCGGTATCGCATACAATAAAAACGATCACGTCATTTTCAGATAAATCTTTTGCAGTTTCCAAAGCAACATGAACAATGGTTCCGGTACTTCCTCCGCAAAAAATTCCTTCTTCTTTTGTTAATCTCCTTGCTGCAGCAAATGATTCTTTATCGCTAATGTTTATTATTTTATCAATGTAATGGAAGTGAACATTTTCAGGAAGACAATCTTGCCCGATGCCTTCAACGAGATAAGGAGTTCCTTTGATGATCTCGCCCGTCTCTTTGTAATGCTTAAATATTGAACCAAGCGGATCAGCCCCAATAACTTTTATATTTGGATTTTTTTCTTTTAGAAATTTTCCCGCTCCGCTTATTGTCCCGCCTGTACCAATACTGGAAATAAAATGTGTGATCTTCCCTTCAGTTTGATCCCAAATCTCAGGACCAGTGGTTCTGTAATGCATTTCCGGATTTGACGGATTGGAATATTGATATGCAAAAAAGGCACCTGTCTCTTCCGAGATTCGTTTTGCAACATTAACATAATAATCGGGATGATCCGGTTCGTAAGTATTTGGGACAACTATAACTTCGGAACCAAGTGCTTTTAGATAATTAATTTTTTCAGAGCTAACTTTTTCAGTACAAACGAAAATACATTTATAATCTTTAACTGCTGCCGTCAATGCAAGTCCGATTCCGGTATTTCCGCTTGTAGCTTCAACGATACAGCCGCCTGGTTTAAGAATTCCTTTCTTCTCTGCATCAACAATCATGCTGTAGCCAATGCGGTCTTTAACACTTCCGCCCGGATTTGCAGATTCGAGTTTAGCGAAGATCTGCGGTTTAAGACCTTTATTAATTTTGGAAAGTTTGATCAGCGGAGTATTGCCGATCAAATCAAGAATTGAATTTTTATATTTCATAAAATAATTCTTTCATATTTCTATTCTAAAAAAAATTGCCAACAACTAAACTACTACGCAATCATTTTGAATGAATTAAAATTAATTCGCTCTGAGGTTTCTGCATATATTCTGCACCGTCTTTTGTAATAACAGCCATCTCTTCAACAGATATCGTTTTAGTGTTGCCATCATCCAGTTTCCATGAAAAGAATCCATCGTAAGCAAATGTTTGTCCTTCTTTTAATATCCGCGCACTGTTTCCAACCGGTTTATCACTTCTAGCGGCGCCTGAAAGCGACGGTCCGGCATCGTGAGCCCAATATCCAACCGGATGACCGGTTCCCCACATTACCGGTAATGAACCTGTCTCTTTCATCCAATCAAGCTGCACTTTATCTGCATCCCATCCGGTAGCGCCCGGTTTCATTGCGGTAAGAATTTTACGATGAGCTTGAATTGAATTTTTAAAATATTTTTTTATTTCTGCCGGTGCGTCTTTTTCGTCCGGTCTTAATACATAAGCAAATCTCTGCACATCTGTGCACCAAACATCAAATACTTTAATTCCGAAATCGCACTGAATAACATCTCCCGGTTGAATAATTTTTTCGGTTGCATTTGAATGTCCTCTGTCAATACCTGAATTCACATTTGGATTCTGATCCGGCTGCCAACCGTCTGTTACACCAAGTTCTTTCATTCTTTTCTTCAAGAACTTTGCAACATCCGAATCTTTAGTCTTACCCGGAATTACTGTTTTATATGCTTCATATTGAAGTTGTGATGTTATCTCAGCAGCTTTTTTCATTATTTCAATTTCTTGAGGAAATTTTACAGATAACCATTCCATAACTAAATCAGTTGATGGTACAAAACGAGAAGTGAAATTTTCGCCAAGTTCTTCTTCTAACGCTTTGCGTTGAGTGAATGATAGACCATCAGCAATATTATAACCGGATGAATTGATTGCGATTTTTTTGGGATCAGTTTTTTGTATTTGCTCTTTAATTGCTTTCCAAATATTAGAATTGCGTTCTATAACAATCACTTCATCATGCAATTTCATATCCTTCAAAGCTATTGCTTCTCCTTCCGGTGAAATTGCTACGGATTTAACTTTATCGCCGTTAAGAAAGAATAGAAATGCTGCAGCACCACCGGCATTTTCACCACCAACATGTAAAGCAAGCGGGTCATTATTATTTTCACGACAGACAACAATCCAAGAATCAACTCCGGCATTTTTCATCGCTTCAGGTAAAAGCTTTTGAATCCGTTCTTTTCTAATCTGCTGCCATGGATTTTTTTCAGCCGGAAATGGATTTGAAGTCTGAGCAAAGATTATTGTTGATAGAATAAAGTAAAAAAACGCAAATAAATTTTTAGATGTTTTCATTTTAACACTCTTGTAATATCTAATTAGAAAAAAAACTAAACTAAATTATTTTTCTCAAGCCATTCATCATTATAAATAGTTGAAAAATATTTATAACCGCTGTCGCAAATAATTGTAACAATATTTGCTTCGTGGTCTAATTCTCGAGCAAGATGAACGGCCCCGCAAACATTTGCACCGCTCGATCCTCCGGAAAGGATCCCTTCTTCGAACGCAAGTTTCTTTGTCCAGCCGAACGCCTTTTTATCTTCTATCTGCATCATGTCGTCAAGAATTTCAAGTTGCGCTGTGCCAATCAAAAATTCATCGCCCATTCCTTCAACCAAATAACGCGTTGGTGTTATCATTTTTTTATTCTTGAACCAATCATAGAATACAGATCCCATTGGATCAAGACCGATTAACTTTACGTTAGGATTCTTTTCTTTTAAAAACTTTCCCGCACCGCATAAAGTTCCGCCGGTTCCAACTGCCGCAATAAAATAATCAATCTTACCATCCATCTGTTCCCAAATTTCAGGTCCGGTCATCATATAGTGAGATTCATTATTATCTAAATTGTTATGCTGATCTATGTAATAAAGCGATGGATCTTGTTTAGCTAAATTTATTGCATACTGATTATAAGATTCAGAATGTTCGGGCGGTAACGAAGCATCAACTTTTATTACGTCTACACCAAGAATCTCAAGCATTTTAATTTTTTCTTTGCTGGTAGTGTTACGAATTACAATTTTCAGTTTGTAACCTTTTTGTCTGCAAACAATTGCCAAACCCATTGCAGTATTACCTGAAGAATTTTCTAAAATAGTATCACCGGGTTTGATCCTTCCTACTCGTTCAGCTTTTTCGATCATGTATTTTGAGATCCGGTCCTTTATGCTTCCGCCCGGATTCATAAATTCTAACTTAGCCCATATAGTCGCTTTCAATCCTTTGGAAATGTTGCTAAGCTTTACCATCGGCGTTCTGCCGATAGCATCAATGACACTTTCGTAACGATTATTTCTCATCATTGTTTCATCAATTAATTAGAGAGTAACCTCTTAAAAATTCTTCTGCCGTCATTCGCTTTCTATCTTCAGGCTGAAGTTCAAGAATTTGTAGTACACCGCTTTTCGTTTGAATAAAAATTTCTTTTTTGGTTTGATATATTTTGTTTGTTGAAGGTTGTGAGTTGTTAGTTGTAATAGATTGAATATTCAACTGACTACTGACTATTGACCACTGATCACTTTCCACCATTTTTGTTCTAAATACTTTATATGATTTACCATTATGATTGAAGTATGCACCCGGATAAGGTGAAAGTCCACGCACAAGATTGTGAATTTCGAGCGCACTTTTATTCCAATTGATTTCACAAATTTCTTTTGTAATCTTAGGCGCAGGCGATGCTAATGAATCGTTTTGATTTGTTAGTGAATAATTACCAGAATCAATTAGAGCAATTGTTTTAAGAACTACTTCAGATCCAAGCATCATTATTTTATTATGGAGCGAACCAAAATCATCTTCATCATCTATCGGTATTTTTTCTTGTAAAATAATATTCCCGGTATCAACTTTATCTTCAAGAAAAAAAGTTGTTACTCCGGTTTGTTTATCACCGTCAATTAAAGCCCATTGGATTGGTGCAGCACCGCGATATTTTGGAAGCAGTGAGCCATGTAAATTAAATGAACCTTTTAACGGAATCGAATAAACTTCTTTGGGAAGAATGCGAAAAGCGACAACAACAAATAAATCCGGTTTTAATTCTCTCAGCCGTGAAATAAATTCCGGATCCTTTAGTGAAACCGGATTGTAAACCTCTAATTTATTTTTCAAAGCAAATTCTTTGACCGGCGAATAAGTTATTTGTCTTCCCCTGCCGCGTTCTTTATCAGGTGCAGATACAACAGCTATGACTTGATGTTTACTTTCTAAAATTTTTTGAAGAGAAGGGATTGCAAATTCCGGTGTGCCCATAAAAACAATTTTCATTATCAGCTCATCAAAAAAGAATGATGGGATATTTTATGATTTGAATTAACCTTCCGTGATAGGATAATCAATCTCTACTTCCCTTTTAATAATGTTAGATAAATCTTTCTGTAGATTTTTCTTAACATCTTCAGCCACACGATCAGGAATCATTTTGCCGATTAGATGATCATACTCGTGAAGAATAACTCTCGCCAGCAGATCATCGGCATCAATTTCAATTACATTTTCATCAGAGTCCAGATAACGAACTTTAATTGCTTCCGATCTCTCTACTTCTGCTTTTAAGTTAGGTAGACTAAGGCAGCCCTCTTCCAAAATAATTTTTTCATCGGAGTGTAAAATAATTTCCGGATTAATCATTACAAGAGGTTTGAATTTATCATATCCTTCAGTACCGTTAAGATCTAAGACAAAGATAGAATCACGATAGCCAACCTGATTCGCAGCTAAACCAATTCCACGAGCATTGCGCATCGAATCGAACATATTTCTGATCTTATCTATAATCTCATCATTAACGGCATTGACTTTATGTGCCTTCTGCTTAAGTATTTTATCGCCGTAAACTGTAATTGGTATTATTGCCATGTAACTTTCAATTATTATGAATCAACTTTGATAGTATCTGCACTCAAATCCTTAAATAAACTTACTTGAGTTGAATAGAAAAGCATTCTCACTAACAATCGAAAGATAATTAACATTTGCTGAAGAATAAAGGTGAGGATTAGAAAATAGAATGGTGTACGGGGAATAAATCTTCCTATTACATTATAGACAACAGCTCCAAATGCACCTATTATTGCAACAATTAAAAAAGTAACAAAAACTTTATTAAAATTATTTTTAAGGAATACGACAGCATAATAAATTTCTCTAAGTATTTGCGTCTTATCTCTAACTGCCAGAGAAATCTTTGAGTAATCCGAAATTATAGTTACGATTCCAATAAAAAATACTAGAAGAACATATCTAATAAATTTGATGATAAAATCTGCCGTAACGTTTTCAGAATTCTTAAAGAGCCAGGTAATAAGCTCGCCGGTATAATCATTTACCTTAAACGCTGCAGCAAAAAAAAGAAGGGAAATTAACAGTACTTTAACAAATCTTAGAAAATATCGGACTCCGCCAAAGAAAAAATCAACTGTGTGATTCTTTTCAGGTGTATGGAAAACTGAAATCAATCCGCCTAAGAAAAAAGTTTGGATCAGCGCATAAATACCGACAACAAAATAAATACTCAGCGGCAGTTGATCGAGCTGGACGGAATAAAGGTTTCTGAATTGAAGGTACCACAAGTAATCAAAAGAATGCGCAAGGTGATCGCTTGTTAAAGATGTGCCGATATTATCTAATAAAATATTATAAACCGGTACAGCCAGAACCAACGCCGATGCTGCATTCATTGCCCACATCAAGACAACAAATTTTACATTGTGAAATACAGAACGCACTCCGTGAATTAATATGTGTTTAATACTTTCTATCATCCGATGCTTCCAAGGACCATTAATGCATTCTGTACCCAGAAGAAAAATCGAATTGAAAGTGAAAGCGATGCCCAGACTCTATGAGAGACAGTTAAAGAATTATTTGCAAAGTTAATATCAAGTAAATTTTTTCTGTAAGGATCAATCTCTGCTGCAACTACTTCATTAGCGGTTCTGAATTTCAAAATCTTCCATCGTTCTATTCCATCCCATTTTTGATAAAGAGTGTCTTTATCAGTATAGAAAGCAACATCGTTCTTAAAAACTCCGTCACCTAATCTTTCAACCAGGACTTCATACTCATTAGTAAATGATTTTTTAATGGAAGTTACTTTATAATCAAAAGTTTTTGGAGTGCGGTAAAATTCATCAAAGAACCAACTCATATCTTCATTGCAATTTCGTTTAACAATATTGATAAAGTCGGCTCCTCGCGGATGTTTGTACTTATATTCATTGTAATATTCTTTTAGAATATTCATCATCTTATCATGCCCGAGATACCTTTCAAGAGTATGAAGAACTAATTCAGGTTTGTTATAAGAATTAACAACATAGGCAAGACGGGTTGGAAGTTTGTAAGAAGTATCAGCTATTGAACCAATCGTTAAATTTTTATAATAGTTAGTAATACTTCGAGCAGCTTCGGGTACTTTTACATCAACTAAGGTGTAGATTAATGGAATTTCATTATATGATAAAAAAATAAGTCCGAATACCGGGATGTATGTAGCAAATTTAAATGTTTCAAAAATCTCCGGTTGATAGTGATACATTATTTTCGTCGAGATATATGAAGTGAATCCTTCATCAAGCCACGCTTCATAAACTTCATTGTTGGCAAGCAAACCATAAAAAAATTGATGTGAGAATTCATGAGAGACCAAATACTCAGGTTGTCCTCCATCCTTCGGTGCAAACAATTCTGCACCAACTGTAAAAAGTGTCGGGTATTCCATTCCGCCCGAAGCAGAAGTCCTTGGAACATCTATCAGAGAAACATTTTGGTAAGGATAGATTCCAATATTATTTTCAAAATACTCTAAACAATTTTTTACAGCAGTAAAATACCGTTCAAAATATCTTTCTCTTTCCGGTTGAACATAAGCTTGAATTGTTATTGTTGAACCGTCTTTACGGGTATAAATATTATTGCGGTGAAGAATTTCATCGGTTGCAAGCCAAACAAAATCATGAACGCCGGATTGAACAAAATGGTAAGAAATAGTTTTTTCATCAGAAGTATTTCCCTTTTCCACTCCGGTGGCTGCAACTGTGTAATCCTTGGGCACTTTTATTTTTACCGAGTAATCGCCGAAGTCAGAATAAAAATTTAAATAAGGATGATATTGACTGCAGACCCATTTCCCATTTTCAAAAACACCAACTTTAGGAAACCACTGAGAAACAAAAAAGAAATTTCTTCCGGCAGCATAACCCATTCGTTTAACCGAGCGCGGAATTTTCATAGTGTAATCAAAATTTATTCTTACACTGTCACCCGGCTCAATTGTTTTATTCAATAATACTTTTGCCACGGTGCTGTCGTGCGGATTTGCAATTTCGGGTTGAAAGTAAATCAATTGTGATGATTCGCCATTTACACGAAATGATTTTATATCAATCTGGGTTTGTGCATCAGGGCTAAGTGAATATGCTTTAGCGAAAAGTGTATTATTACTTTTATATGCGTTTGCGTAAAGATGGAATTGTATCTCAGATGTTGAGAAGCTGGTTTTATTAATCCAGATTATTTCTTCGTTAACTACTATTGATTTAGATTCTGGATTAAATTCAACTTCAATATTATAGTTAGCTTTTCGATCTATCTTATTGTATTCCGATTTAAGGATTCCATCGAGATAATCTTTCGATGCCAACATCGAATCAGATGATGTTGTAATGAAATCATAATCGGATAGATAGAGCAATCCGGTAAATATTAAAAGTAGTAGTATGCCGGCTGTTTTTTTCATTACAACTTAAAATTAACGAGAAGAGTATTCTAATCCAAGTTGAAGCGACAGATCATTTTAGAAAGTGAAAGATTGATTTTGGATCTTATTGATTGAAAATTGAAAAAATTTCTATTAAAATATTAACAAAACAATAGAGTCTAATTCGATTAATAATTACATTGATAATAAGTTATAGTGGTTCTTATAAGTTATCTTGATTGCTAAACCTCCGAGGTTTTGAAAACCTCGTAGGTTTTATTATAATGAAATTACCTTTTTAGAGAAGACTCATAAATCATTTTTTAATCATTTTTAAAATGTGAGAACCCAATGAAAAAAATTACTAATCTTATTGTACTGTTATTTATTACGTTGAATGGATTTACGTTTGGGCAATGGATACAAACAAATGGTCCATGTGACGCTAATGTTAGATGTTTTGCCAAGAGCGGTACTAATCTCTTTGCAGGAACTGATGGTGGTGTGTTTCTCTCAACTAACAACGGCACAAGCTGGACCGCCGTCAACACGGGGCTGACGAACACTAATGTTTATGCTCTTGCTTTCAGCGGTACTAATATCTTTGCAGGGACTTTGGGTGGTGGTGGTGTCTTTTTCTCAACTAACAACGGCACAAGCTGGATTGCCGTCAACACGGGGCTGACGAACACTAATGTTTATGCTCTTGCTGTCAGCGGTACGAATCTCTTTGCAGGGACTTATGGTGGTGTCTTTCTCTCAACTAACAACGGCACAAGCTGGACTACCGTCAGCACGGGGCTGACGAACACTAATGTTTATACTCTTGCTGTCAGCAGTACTAATCTCTTTGCCGGGACTTGGGGTGGTGGTGTCTTTCTCTCAACTAACAACGGCACAAGCTGGACTGCCGTCAACACAGGGCTGACGAGCACTTATGTTAATGCTCTTGCTGTCAGCGGTACTAATCTCTTTGCAGGGACTAGTGATGGTGGTGTATTTCTCTCAATTAACAACGGCATAAGCTGGACTGCCGTCAACACGGGACTGACAAACACTTATGTTTCTGCTTTTGCTGTCAGCGGTACTAATCTCTTTGCGGGGACTTATGATGGTGGTGTCTTTCTCTCAACTAACAACGGCACAAGCTGGACTGCTGTCAACACGGGACTGACGAGCACTTATGTTAAGTCTCTTGCTGTCAGCGGTACTAATCTCTTTGCAGGGACTAGTGGTGGTGGTGTGTTTCTCTCAACTAACAGCGGCACAAGCTGGACAGACGCCAACACGGGGCTGACGAACACTACTGTTTTGGCTCTTACTGTCAGCGGTACTAATCTCTTTGCAGGGACTTATGGTGGTGTCTTTCTCTCAACTAACAACGGCACAAGCTGGACCGCCGTCAACACGGGACTGACAAACACTGATGTTTATGCTCTTGCTGTCAGCGGTGCTAATCTCTTTGCAGGGACTTGGGGTGGTGTCTTTCTTTCAACTAACAACGGCACAAGCTGGATTGCCGTCAACACGTGGTTAACGAACACTTATGTTTTGGCTCTTACTGTCAGCGGTACTAATCTCTTTGCAGGAACTAATGGTGGCGGTGTGTTTCTCTCAACTAACAACGGCACAAGCTGGATTGCCGTCAACACGGGGCTGACGAACACTAATGTTTATGCTCTTGCTTTCAGCGGTACTAATCTCTTTGCCGGGACTTGGGGTGGTGGTGTCTTTCTCTCAACTAACAACGGCACAAGCTGGACTGCTGTCAGCACGGGACTGACAAACACTGATGTTTATGCTCTTGCTGTCAGCGGTACTAATCTCTTTGCCGGGACTTGGGGTGGTGGTGTATGGCGGCGCCCACTTTCAGAAGTAATTGTTTCTGTAGAAGAAAATAATTCAATTCCTACCAATTATTTATTAGAACAAAACTATCCCAACCCATTCAATCCAAGTACTGTTATCTGTTACCGGTTACCGGTTGGCAGTTTTGTAACGCTAAAAGTTTTTGATATACTTGGAAGAGAAGCTGCAACACTTGTAAATGAATACAAGCAAGCAGGTCAATATGTAGAGACGTTGCATGCAACGTCTCTACCAAGTGGAGTTTATTACTATACACTCAAGGCTGAAAATTATGTTCAAACAAAAAAGATGATGCTGATTAAATAAGGACATTGGTGAATATTCTTACAAACTCAGGGCGAGAATTCTCGCCCTTAGTTTTTGCTATTTTATTTCAATCGTCTTCGGTTTTACTCTCTCATGTTTAGGAAGTTTTACATTAAGAATACCGTTTTCAAGTTTAGCATCAATCTTTTGTTCATCAATGCTTTCAGAAATTTTGAATCTGCGATAGAAGTTGCCGATCTCGGTTTCTTTCAAAACATATTTTCGGTTGATAACTTCCTCAAAAGTTATTCTCCCCATAATAACCAGATGACCTTCTTCCAATTTAATCTTAACATTTTCTTTTGAAACACCAGGCATTTGAGCGGTTAAGAAATAATCATCTGCTGTTTCATATATATCAATAAGAGGAGCCACCCAAGCTTCTTTTTCAAGAGCTTCATCCCAGTCTCTCTTTGTTTTTACTTCAACCATTTCATTATTTTCTGTCATACTAACTCCAATTTATTTATTATTTGTAAAAATTTTCCCTAGCTCATTCTCCCACTTTGGGGGAGAGACA
>Ga0082335_1006404_pt1 | contig 15202 bp, 10 predicted proteins | sample Subgrocontami58m_FD_72375 | JGI IMG/M metagenome (GOLD analysis project Ga0082335, IMG submission 72375) | Subsurface groundwater microbial communities from S. Glens Falls, New York, USA - GMW37 contaminated, 5.8 m (SPADES assembly) (version 2) ...
ATGGGCTCTCCATCCCGCGCGCAAGTTCCAGAGTTCGTGGGCGCGCGAATCGAACGTACGCCGACCCACGGGCTCCTGTCAATGACGAACCCGGTCGCCCGGTCGCGCCGAACCCGATCGGGACCGGCGCGCGACCGCAGCGTCCCATGCCGCTTCTCCCCCCGCCAACGGTCCACCCAGGTCGGCGCGACCAGCGACGCGACGATCCACACCCCATCGAAGCGGGACAGGTAGAATACGAACGTACGGAAAACGCCGTAGAATGACGCGCCGTTGCCGTGGGCCTGATCGCGGCCGGCGGTCCGGCGCCTCCCGGATCAAGTCGAAATGGGTTTCACCGGGTCCTGCGCGCGCACACCCGAAACCCGGTGACGAAGTTCACGTTCCTCGGGCCGATGAGTTGCCGATACGCGGAACGGCACAGCGCCTCGGCACCAGCCAGCGACCCGCCCTTCTCGATCCTGTGCTCGGCCCGGCTTCCGCTCACGGTGGCCGAGCACTCGCTCATGCCCCCGGCGAGGTCGCGGACTCCGTACGGGCTCTCGTCGAGCGGGAACAGGCCCCGAGGCTCGGGCAACCGCTGCCGCTCCTGCTCCCCCTCGCGCGACCCCCGCATGTTGCAGAAGGTCGGGTCGAAGCCGTTGCCCCAGGGGAAAAAGCGCCCATCGCAACCGCGCGCGGCTTTCTCCCACTCGTCCTCCGAGGGAAGCTCGAAGCGCCATTCGCCCCCACCGCACGTCTTGGTAAGCCACGCGCAATAGTCCACCGAGTCCTCCCAGGAGATCGCGCCGATCGGCCATTCCATCGCAGAAGATGCTGGACGCTGGGATGGCGAAACCGTATGACGGCGGCAAGAGATAGGCCCGCGCAGGCCGCCGGCCTGCCGAGCGCCTGAAAGCCCTGCCGAGGACCAGAACATGAAGCGCTCGAAGGCTTCGGAAACCGGCGCCAACCTCGGCTTCGAGGCCAAACTCTGGCAAGCCGCCGACGCGCTGCGCAACAACATGGACGCGGCCGAGTACAAGCACGTCGTCCTGGGGCTGATCTTCCTCAAGTACATCTCCGACGCCTTCGAGGCGAAGCACGGCGAGCTCGTCGGGCAGAAGAAGCAGGGGGCCGACCCAGAAGACCGCGACGAGTACAGTGCGGCCGGCATTTTCTGGGTGCCGAAGGAAGCGCGCTGGGCGCACTTGAATGCCAGCGCGCCGCAGCCGACGATCGGCAAGCTCATGGACGACGCCATGAGCGCGATCGAGCGCGACAATCCGTCGCTGAAGGGCGTCCTCCCCAAGGACTACGCCCGGCCCGGCCTCGACAAGCAGCGGCTCGGCCAGCTCATCAACCTGGTGAGCGACATCGGCCTCGGCAGCCCGGCCGACCGCGCGAAGGACGTCCTCGGGCGCGTGTACGAGTACTTCCTGGCGCAGTTCGCCAGCGCCGAGGGGAAGAAGGGCGGCCAGTTCTACACCCCGTCGCGCGTCGTCCGCGTCCTCGTCGCGATGCTCGCGCCATATAAAGGTAGGGTCTACGACCCGTGCTGCGGCTCGGGCGGGATGTTCGTGAGCAGCGAGAGCTTCATCGAGGCGCACAGCGGCAGGATCGGCGACATCTCGATCTACGGGCAGGAGTCGAACTACACGACCTGGCGGCTGGCGAAGATGAACCTCGCGATCCGCGGCATCGACGCGCAGATCGCGCACGGCGACACGTTTCACAAGGACGCGCATCCCGACCTGAAGGCCGACTACGTCCTGGCGAATCCGCCCTTCAACGACAGCGACTGGCGCGGCGAGCTGCTGAAGGAGGACAAGCGCTGGGTCTACGGCGTGCCGCCCGCCGGGAACGCGAACTACGCCTGGGTGCAGCACTTCATCCACCACTTGGCGCCGACCGGGATCGCGGGATTCGTGCTGGCGAACGGGTCGATGTCCACGAACCAGTCCGGCGAGGGCGAGATCCGCAAGGCGATCGTCGAGGCGGACCTCGTGGACTGCATGGTGGCGCTGCCGGGGCAGTTGTTCTACTCGACGCAGATCCCGGTGTGCTTGTGGTTCCTCGCGCGGAGCAAGAAGAACGGGCGCTTTCGGGACAGGCGGGGGGAGACTCTGTTTCTGGACGCGCGCAAGATGGGGCCGCTGGTGGACCGAACGCACCGCGAGCTGACGGACGAAGAGGTGGAGCGGGTCGCGGGGACGTACCACGCGTGGCGCGGAGACAAGGGGGCCGGGAAGTACAAGAATGTGGCGGGATTCTGCAAGGCGGCGAAGGTTGCGGAGGTGCAGAAACACGGGCACGTGCTGACGCCGGGGAGGTATGTCGGGGCCGAGGCGGCGGAGGAGGATGCGGAGCCGTTCGTGGAGAAGATGAAGCGGCTGACGGGGACGCTGCGGGTGCAGATGAAGGAAGGGGCGAAACTGGATGCGGCGATTCGCGAGAATCTGAAGGGGTTGGGGCATGGAGGCTAGGTTGTCTGTCGGCGTGGATGCGCAAGTGCATCTGCCACCGGTGGAACAGGTTCCCAGGGAGTGGAACTGGGCGAGGCTGGAATCGGTCTGTCAAGGCATGTTCGACTGTCCGCACTCCACCCCGTCCCTCACGGAATCAGGGCCAGTCGTGGCGCGATCGCAGGACATTCGAAGCGGGGTGTTTCGAGTCGAGCAAGCCGCGCACGTCAGCGAGAAAACGTACAGAGAGCGAGTCAGTCGAGCTGAGCCCAAGGTCGGAGACCTCGTGTACAGCCGCGAGGGCACATATTTCGGGATTGCGGCCGAGGTTCCTTCTGCGACCCGGTTGTGCCTTGGGCAGCGAATGGTGTTACTCCGGCCCGCGCCGGATCTCGTCGACTTTCGCTACCTCAGATACTGGTTGAACTCCCCGATCATGGGTCGACACGTAGATGGATTTCGCGATGGCAGTGTCGCCGAGCGGCTGAACCTGCCAACAATTCGTGCACTGCCCGTGCTACTGCCTCGACTTCAGGAGCAACGCGCCATCGCCAAAATCCTCGGCACGCTGGACGACAAGATCGAGCTGAACCGGCGGATGAGCGAGACGCTGGAGGCGATGGCGCGGGCGCTCTTCCAGTCGTGGTTCGTGGACTTCGACCCCGTCCGCGCCAAGTCCGAGGGACGTGACCCGGGATTGCCCAAGCCCCTCGCCCGCCTCTTCCCGGATTCGTTCGAGGATTCGGAGCTGGGTGAGATTCCGAGGGCGTGGGGCTTGGTGTCGCTGGCTGAGTGTGTCGATGTCGCCCGCGGCTTGTCCTACAAGGGCGCGGGCTTGTCCGACACGGGGCTCCCGATGCACAACCTGAACTCCATCTATGAGGGCGGCGGGTACAAGCACGAGGGAATCAAGCACTATGATGGAGATTACAAGCCGCACCACCTCGCGCGTGCCGGGGACCTCATCGTCGCCAACACCGAGCAAGGGCACGACCGGCTGCTCATCGGCTACGCGGCCATCGTACCCGCGCAGTTTGTTGGCGAGTGCCTCTTCAGCCACCACATCTACCGCGTGCGACCCAGGATCCAGTCTGGGGTGACGTCTGGCTACCTATGCCGCCTCTTGAACTCGAGCGTGATGCATGACATCGTGAGCGGGTATGCGAACGGAACGACCGTCAACATGCTTCCGATCGACGGCCTCCAGAAACCGCTCGTTGTCGTTCCGCCCGCCGGGATTGTAGGCGCCTTCGACGAGTTTTCCGAGGCAACCCGCAGGCGCCAGGAACAACTCATCGACGAGAACTGTACCCTCGCCGCCCTTCGTGACACGCTCCTCCCCAAACTCCTCTCCGGCGAGGTCCGCGTGGGCCACCGAGTGACCGCATGACTGGCGACGACAGACTTCTCGCGTGGCTAGCGCATCGCGGCGCCATACGCCGCCTCGACGCAATGCCCCTGCCGGCGTTCCACTTCAATCTGGAAGGCAATCGCGGCACGCAGGCGTTCCTCGAACACTACGGCAAGCGGACGATCAAGGGAATCGTCGGGTTCGTTGACGTCGTCGGGTTTTCCACCTCAGTCAAGGGGCGGAGCCCTGAGGGCATCGCGGAATTCCTGGAGCCGTTTCTCTTGGGCGTCTGCGGGATCGTCACCAAGAACCGTGGACTCGTGGACAAGATGATCGGCGACGAGATCATGTTCATCGTCCCCGAACTCCTCGAGGACGGGGGCGGACCTGCGCCACTCTCGATGGGGCTCCTGCTGGCCGAGCTCCTGACCCTTCAACGGCGCCTCGGCGACGCTTATCGGATGCGCGCTGGCCTCGCGTATGGCTCCCTCTTCATCTCGCACCTCCAGGCCGGGTCCTACTCGGAGTGGAGCATTGTCGGCGAGCCGGTTCACCTTGCAAAGCGGCTTATGACGGACGAAGTGCAGGTCAACCCCGTTTCGATTGCATGCGCTGTGGGAGCTCTGATGGCTGAAATGGCGCCACCGAGGTTCGCCAATCTTCTCGGAGACGTTGCCGGCACGGTTTGGCAGATATCCGACCAGGGAACTCGCGAGGACTTCAAGGGCGTCTCGGCCGCCCACTACGCGTTCTTGTCTCCCCGTGAACTGAAGGGCGGGGTGTGCTAGAGTGCCCTACTGATTGGCAGCGCCCAGCCGAAATTAGATGAGGGTCGATCGTGCTCACCCACCTCCGCGTACGGAACTACAAGAGCCTGCGGTCTCTCGATCTCCCCTTGAACCGCTTTCAGGTGCTGGTGGGGCCAAACAACGCTGGGAAGAGCAACATGCTCGACGTCCTTCGGTTTCTGCGCGACCTCGTCGTGCAGGGCCACGCTGCCACGGCCTCACGCGGCTCGGCCGGGGAACTCCTTTGGAACGGAGACTTGAAGGGCACTATTCGAATCGAAGTGGAGGGGTGCGGAGATCCAGTGCTCGGGATTCCGGAAGCCGTCCTCTACCGGTGGCACATCGAGTTTGCGGGTCGGCCGGATGGCAATCTGGTTCGCGTCGACGAGGGCTTCGCTGTGCGGTGGCGCCCCGCCAGCAAGAGTGGCATGCAGTGGTACCCGCCCGAGTTCGAGAAGCTGGTTCTAACCGACGACTGGATCGGCCTTCTCGCGCTGCAAAGTCCCGGGGGTAAGGCCGTCATCAGAGACCTTCAGGGTCACGAAATCGCCTACTCAGACCAAGGACCATCGGGTCTGATCGCGGTCGGCGACGTGGATCGAAATCCGATCATCGCCCATTTCCGCAACGACCTCGTGCGATGGCAGACCCTGGACTTCGTGCCGCAGATGATGCGTCAGCCCGTCCCGGCTCGCAGGCAAATGGTCCCGGGCCAGGAGGGCGAGGAGATCTCGGCGTTCCTCCACACCCTGCACACGGAGTATCCGCGGGAATTCGAGGCCTTCGTGGCCGGACTTCGCTCGGCGATTCCAGAAATCGACGCCTTGCTGACCGCCCTGACGGAGTCTGGAAAGACGCACTTGAAGTTCTCCGAGCGCGGCTTGAAACTGAACATCAATCCCTGGATGATGTCGCAGGGAACGTTGCGCATCCTCGCGCACCTTGCCGTGCTCAACACCCCGACTCCCCCGTCATTGATGACGTTCGAGGAGCCGGAGAACTTCGTCCATCCCCGACTGGCCGAACTGGTCGCGAATTCGATGAAGCAGGCATCCAAGCGGTTCCAGATGATCCTGTCCACCCACTCGACCCACATCGTCGATGCGATGGCCCCCGAGGATCTCATCGTGGTCGAAAAGCGCGATGGCGCCACGGTCGCGACCAGACCAACGGACAATCCGGGCATGGTAGAGGCGCTTCGCGAATCGCTGCGCACGTTGGGACTTGGCGAGGTCTGGTTCTCCGGCAACCTGGGAGGTGTGCCATGAAGGTCGCCGGGTTCTTCGAAGGCCCCAGCGATAGGCTATCGATTCCGACTTTGATGCAGAAACTTCGTGACGATCTCAAGATCGAGAAACGCCAGGTCCCGGCGGGAGACATGCTCGCTCCGCGGAAAATGCGCGCCCATGTGGGTCCTCTGCTCGTGCTTCATCCCGATATCGAGAGGATTCTGATTTTTCGTGATTGCGAGTGCACGGAACCGGAATCGCTGTATAAGGACGCCCGACTCGTCTTGAAGCTTCTCAAAGACTCGTTCCCGAAGGTGAAGACTTCTTTCGTGATCGTCGTTCACGCGCTCGAGTCCTGGCTTATGGGTGATCCCGCTGCCGTGGAGGCGGTTCTCGGCGCGGATGCAGCGAAGGGCCTCCCGGCGAATCCCGAGAGCGAGTGTCGCCCCAAGGAATGCCTCGAGAGGCTGGCCCCGAACTTCGACTACATGCGCGATGACCCGCGCCTGGCGGAAAGAGCCGACGCAAGATCGATCCTGTCGAAATGCCCTTCATTCCGAGTGGTGCGCACAGGTCTTTCATGAAGTTGCCATGATCGCCAACGATTCCGAGTACCGCCAGGCCTTGGATGCGCTCACTCTCATGCGGGCGGAGATCGCAGCCTTGCATCGGGATGTGTATCCGCGCAATCCCAAGATGTTCGCAGCGATGGCTGCGGCGCCGCTGGACGAGATGGGACGGCTCGAGCGCGAGGTGAGGGAATTCGTCGGCGTGACCGCCGCCGAGGAAGGCCAGGCCGACGTCTGGTTGGGAGTGCGAGGAGAGAAGATCACGTGGCCTCATGCTGCGACCAGCATTCTCACCGAATTCCTGGACAGCCTGCGCAAGGGCCTACAGCAGATCGCGGAATTCAATGCACTCGGGCACCTCAGCTCGCGACCCACCGCCGAAATCAACCGGGCTTGCGATCTCGAGGTGATCGGCCTCCAAACCGGGAGCCTACGCGTGGGCGTGGTGCTGCCTTACGCGAGCGAAGAAGTTACGGAGGGGCTGCGGATTCCCCGAAAGCACCCGCACGCGACCCGCGCGCTCGATGAACTGTTTGAGACCGCAGACATGGTCACGCGGGATCGCCCAGCGGAACTAGAGTCGAAGTTCCCCGCGCCCGAACACCGGCGAGTGGTGCTGAACGCCCTCAAGGGGCTCTCCCCGCGCCTTCGGGGCGTGGCAGACGCCGTCGAGCTTCGCCGCGGCCTGGCCGAACAGAGTCGGGTCGTTACCTTGGGCCGAGAAACCGTCCGCAAACTCACGGAAGCGATCGGGCGCACGACCAGCGAGGAGACCGTCACAGTCGAGGGCACGTTGCGCGAGATCGACCTGGACCAACTGAGCTGCATTGTCCGGAGACCGGATTCCCCGGAAGAGACCCGCTGCCGCATGCCCGAGGAGGCCCTTGCGATCGCTCGAGACGCGTTGGACCGCTTGGTGCGCGTGACCGGGACGCGGACTCGGACGGGCTTGAGGGGCGGGCAGACGATGCTGTCGATCATCACCCTCGACATCCTCGAGCCGGAGGAATGAAGAATCGAGCAAGGAGAAAAACATGCTGCAATCGCTCAGGGTGGAGCGATTCAAGTCGCTGGTCAAGCTCGAGTTGCCCCTGGGCCGAATCAACGTGCTCATTGGCGCGAATGGGAGCGGGAAGAGCAATATCCTGGAAGCCCTCGGCGTCCTCGGCGCGGCCGCATTCGGACGCGTAGACGACGAGACCCTCATCCGGCGCGGCGTTCGCCCGGGCCTCCCGGACCTGTACAAGACTGCATTCCCCGGCAGTCACCGCGGACCCCACATCCTCGTGGAAGCGACTTCCGGAAGCGGCGCTAGTTTCCGGACCACGCTTTGGCACCCGAAGCGAAACCCCGGTCAGCCTTGGCATTTCAAGACTGAGTGTCTCCAGCGCAGCGCCGGGGACATCGTCGCCAGCCGTTCGCCGGCCAGCAATCCGAAGCTGAATCCCGAAGCAGGCATAGCCGCCCTCAAGACGGCGGAACTGCCCCGGGGGGACCGCGCACTGCTGCTCATGAATGAACTGCGCAACTACGGCATCCACTGCCCCAATACGCCCGCGCTGCGGGGACTGGGCGGGAAGGACGACCAACCCCGCAGCCCTGTGGGCCTGACCGGTGCCCGGCTGCCCGAGGCCCTGGACGAAGTGATGAAGGGCGCACCCCGCGATACGTCCGTCGCAGCCTGCCTGCAAGAGGCGCGCGACATGATCGACTGGGCTCGCGAGATCTCCGCCGAACCGTCGGCAGACGTGCCCCTCTCTCCCTCCGCAGCTCGATCGCGACTCGTGATCCAGTTCACCGACCGTTTCATGAGGGCGGATCGCAATCGCTTGTCAGGCCATGACGCGAGCGAGGGAGCGCTATACGTCCTCTACTCTGCCGTGCTCGCCCTCCATCCCGAAGCCCCCACCTGCCTGGCGGTCGACAATCTCGATCAGGCACTGAATCCACGCCTGGCGACCAAACTCATGGCCTCCCTTTGCAACTGGACGAAGCGGAGAAACGGCGGCCGGCAGTGGTTGGTCACCGTCCACAACCCGGCGATCCTGGACGGCCTGCCGCTCGACCAGGACGATGTGCGACTCTTCGCCGTGGATCGGAACAACCTAGGCCACACGGTTGCACGGAGGATCGACCTGGATTCGGCCAAGAAGCTTCGGCCCGGCCCGGATTGGACGCTGTCACGGATGTGGACCGGCGGCTACCTGGGGGGCGTGCCGAATGTCTGAGCAACTCAGGATTGCTCTGGTGGCCGAGGGTCCGACCGACATGATCGTGATCCGTGCGGCGCTCGAGGCGATTCTCCGGGATCGCCCATTCGTAATGACGCTGCTCCAGCCCGAAGTGTCCGCGGCCTTGGACGGGTTCGGGCCATTCGGCGGTGGTTGGACGGGGGTCTATCGTTGGTGCAAGCAGGCGGCCTCACGTGGAGGCGGTAGGCTGTCGAGTGACGCGCTCTCCTACCAGAACTTCGATTTTCTGGTCATCCACCTTGATGCGGACGTGGCAGGGGAGGAGTATGCGAGCGGCAACATCAGGTCCGAGGCCTGCGATGGCAATCTACCCTGCCTGCACGCGTGTCCTCCGGCGTCGGCCACGACCAACGCACTCCGGGAAGTGCTGCTGACCTGGTGCGGAGAGACACGGGTCCCCGGGGAGACCGTCGTCTGCATGCCTTCCATGAGCAGCGAGGCGTGGATCCTTGCCGCGTTGTTTCCCGATGACCGTGCCATGAAACGGGACATCGAGTGCTATCCAGACCCGGAATCGCGACTGGGCCAGCAGCCCAAGAAGTCCCGAGTCAAAAAGACCCAGTCCGATTATTCAAGCCGGGCGCACGACCTGACGGCTCGCTGGCCTGCAATCGCCAGGCAGGGGGCTCTTGACGAGGCATGGCGTTTCCAGCGCGAGTTCGTCGCCGCGCTGCCGTCCCCCTGAAGAACCTCTCGATTCGTGACTTCCTCTCCATCCAGGTCCGATGCCGGAGAGCGAACCCGTGACGAAGCCCCGCACGATTACCGAATCCGTCGTCGAGGAGGCCGCCCTCGCCTGGCTCTCCGGCCTCGGCTACGCGATTCTCTACGGTCCCGACATCGCCGCCGGTGAACCCACAGGCGAACGTTCCGACCCGAACTGCCGCGACGTGATCCTCGAAGCCCGTCTGCGCGGCGCCCTTGCCCGCCTCAATCCCGGCCTGCCTCCCTCCGCGCTCGAAGACGCCTTTCGCAAGATCACCCGCACCGACGCCCCCACGCTCATCGCGCGGAATCGCGCGCTCCACCGCATGATCGCCGACGGGGTTCCGGTCGAGTACACCCGTCCTGACGGCAGCATCGCCGGAGCGCAGGCCCGGGTGATCGATTTCGACCGCCCCGAGGAGAACGACTGGCTCGCGGTCAATCAGTTCACCGTCGCCGAAGGCCAGCACACGCGACGGCCCGACATCGTTCTCTTCGTGAATGGACTGCCGCTCGGGGTGATCGAGCTCAAGAACCCGGCGGACGAAGAGGCGACGATCTGGACCGCCTTCAAGCAGCTTCAGACCTATCAGGAACAACTCCACAACCTGTTCACCTTCAATGCTGCGCTGGTCGTCTCGGATGGCGTGCAGGCGCGCATCGGCACCCTCGGCGCCGGACGCGAGTGGTTCAAGCCCTGGCGGACCATCGCGGGCGCGGAGGATGCGCCGAAAGCCATGGCGGAGCTTCAGGTCGTCCTCGAGGGGGCTTTCGAGAAGCGCCGCTTCCTCGACCTCCTGCGCTGCTTCGTCGTGTTCGAAGACATGGGCGACGGCGGAATCGCCAAGAAGCTCGCAGGCTATCATCAATTCCACGCCGTGAACGTGGCCGTCGAGGAGACCCTTCGCGCCGCGCAGGCCGGTACCGGCAAGGCCGCGCGCCGGCGTTCCGGCGGCGCTCCCGGCGACCGGCGAGTCGGAGTCGTGTGGCACACCCAGGGGTCCGGCAAGAGCCTCACGATGGCCTTCTATGCCGGACGCGTGATCTTGCATCCGGCGATGGAAAACCCCACCATCGTCGTCCTCACCGACCGGAACGACCTGGACGACCAGCTCTTCGCGACCTTCTCGAGATGCCGCGATCTACTGCGGCAACCGCCGGTGCAGGCGGCCAGCCGCGCGGATCTGCGCGAGAAGCTGCGCGTGGCTTCCGGCGGCGTCGTCTTCACCACCATCCAGAAGTTCCTGCCCGAGGAACGCGGCGACCGGCACCCGGTCCTGTCCGACCGGCGCAACATCGTCGTCATCGCCGACGAGGCTCATCGGAGCCAGTACGACTTCATCGACGGGCTCGCGGCGCACCTGCGCGACGCGCTGCCGCACGCCTCCTTCATCGGCTTCACGGGCACGCCGATCGAGAAGGCCGACGCGAATACGCGCGCCGTGTTTGGCGACTACATCAGCGTGTACGACATCCAACAGGCGGTGATCGATCAGGCGACAGTCCCGATCTACTATGAGAGCCGGCTCGCCAAGTTGGAGTTGAAGGACTCGGAGCGCCCGCGGATCGACCCCAAGTTCGAGGAAGCCACCGAGGGCGAGGAGGTCGAGAAGAAGGAGAGGCTCAAGACGCGCTGGGCGCAGCTCGAAGCGGTGGTCGGCTCGGAGAATCGCGTCCACATCATCGCCCGCGACCTGGTGGACCACTTCGAGACGCGCCTGGACTCGCTGGACGGCAAGGGCATGATCGTCTGCATGAGCCGGCGCATCTGCATGGACCTGCACGACGCGATCGCGAAGCTCCGCCCCGACTGGGTCCATGAAGAGGACGCCCGCGGGTCGATGAAGGTCGTCATGACCGGGAACGCCTCCGAGGGCCCTCGCATCGCCGGGCACGCGCGCAGCAAGGATCGGCGCGAGTCGCTGGCGAAGCGGTTCCGGAACCCGCAGGACCCGTTCCGACTCGTCATCGTGCGCGACATGTGGCTCACCGGATTCGACGCGCCGAGCCTGCACACGATGTACGTGGACAAGCCGATGCGCGGCCACGGGCTGATGCAGGCGATCGCGCGCGTCAACCGAGTCTTCAAGGACAAGCCGGGCGGGCGGGTGGTGGACTACCTGGGGTTCGCGGACGAGCTCAAGAGCGCGCTGGCGACGTACACGGAAAGCGGCGGGAAGGGCAAGACCGCGCTGGACGTGGAGGAAGCGGTCGCGGTGATGCTGGAGAAACACGAGATCTGCTGCGCGCTGTTCCACGGCTTCGAGTGGTCGCGCTGGACCCGTCGAAAGGCGCAAGACCAGGTCACCATCCTGAAGGAAGCGCAGGAGCACATCCTGGCCCAGAAGGACGGCAAGGCCCGGCTGTTGCAGGCCGTGACTGAGCTATCGCAGGCGTTCGCGCTGGCCGTGCCGCATCCAGAAACGCTGCGCATCCGCGACGACGTGGGGTTCTTCCAGGCGGTGCGAGCGGTACTCGCCAAGGCCGCTCCGGGCGAGCGGAAGACCGACGACGAGCTGGATCACGCGATTCGCCAGATCGTCTCGAAGGCGCTCGTCTCGGGCGAGGTGGTGGACATCTTCGCCGCCGCCGGATTGAAGAAGCCGGACATCTCAATCCTGTCGGACGAATTCCTCGCCGAAGTGCGCGGGATGCCGCAGCGGAACCTCGCGGTGGAGCTGCTGCGCAAGCTGCTCGCGGGCGAGATCAAGACGCGGCTGCGGCGGAACGTCGTCCAGGCCAAGTCCTTCGCCGAGATGCTGGAGAAGGCCCTGCGCCGGTACCAGAATCGAGCGGTCGAGACGGCCCAGGTGATCGAGGAACTGATCGCGCTGGCCGAGGATCTGCGCAAGGCGGGCGCACGCGGCGCCGCGCTCGGGCTGAGCGAGGACGAGCTGGCGTTCTATGACGCCCTGGAGACGAACGACAGCGCGGTGAAGGTGCTGGGCGAGCCGACATTGCAGGCAATCGCGCGGGAGTTGGTGGCGACCGTCCGGAAGAACGTCACCATCGACTGGACCGTGCGCGAGACCGTGAGGGCGCAGCTCCGGGTGCTGGTGAAGCGGATCCTGCGGAAACACGGCTATCCGCCGGACCTGGAGGCGAAAGCAACGCAGACGGTGCTGGAACAGGCGGAGGTGCTCTCGGACGGCTGGGCCACGGGGGAAGCGCCCCGGCCTCGCAGCGTGCAGATCCGCCGCGAACAGCGATACGCCGGCTTTCTGCCCTTGCTCGACTTCAAGGCGGCCGCCGGAGCGTACGGCGATCCCCAGCGGAGCCAGGCGGAGACAATGCAGGAGGAGGATGGCTGGGACTGGACGCCCATCGACTCGCGGAACAAGCTGCGCCGGGGCATGTTCGTCGCGCAGGTCGTCGGCAAGTCGATGGAGCCCGCCATTCCGGACGGCTCGTTCTGCCTGTTCGCGTCCCCCGTCACCGGCTCTCGGCAGGGCAGGACGGTGCTGGTCCAGCTGCGCGACGAGACCGACCCGGAAACCGGCGACCGATACACGGTGAAGCGATACGAGAGCGATAAGGTGTTTCGCGAAGACGGAACGTGGAGTCACCACAGGATCACGCTTCGGCCGGTGAATCCCGCCTTTCGGGCGATCGAGATCACCGCCGAGGACGAGGGGCGTGTGCGCGTGATTGCGAGGTTCGTGGAGGTCCTGAAGCCGGAGGCAAGTTGAGGTCGTCTCAGGTGGCAGGTGGCGTTGGACTGGCAGGAGCAACGGGATCCATTCGACGAGCACAGTGACGCCTGGTACGAGGCGCAGCCCCCTGTGCCTATGATGGTGAGACACCCGCCCACCCTGCTATTGGTCATAGCCCGCGCCGCGCCGACTGAGAACGGAAAGCCCGAGCCGCCGCCCTGCCGGCCTGCCCGCCGGGCGGAAGTCCGGCCGCGCGGGGATCCCGCCGATCCGCAGCGCCAGGCGGAAGTCGTCGCGACTCCTTCGGGCCGTCGGCGAAAGGCGCTGCGCTTGTTTGCGGTTTTGTGGAAGGCCTCACGCAGCGGCTGGACCTGCGCGCGGCGGGGGTATCACCGGGTCCTGCGCGCGCACACCCGAAACCCGGTGACGAAGTTCACGTTCCTCGGGCCGATGAGTTGCCGATACGCGGAACGGCACAACGCCTCGGCACCAGCCAGGGACCCGCCCTTCTCGATCCGGTGCTCGGCCCGGCTTCCGCTCACGGCGGCCGAGCACTCGCTCATGCCCCCGGCGAGGTCGCGGACTCCGTACGGGCTCTCGTCGAGCGGAAACAGGCCCCGAGGCTCGGGCAACCGCTGCTTCTGCTCCCCCTCGCGCGACACCCGCATGTTGCAGAAGGTCGGGTCGAAACTGTCGCCCCAGGGGAAAAAGCGACCATCGCAACCGCGCGCGGCCTTCTCCCACTCGTCCTCCGTGGGGAGCTCGAAGCGCCATTCGCCCCCACCGCACGTCTTGGTGAGCCACGCGCAATAGTCCACCGAGTCCTCCCAGGAGATCGCGCCGATCGGCCATTCCATCGTCCAACCGATGCCGGCCATCGCGGGGGAAATCCGGTAAGCCCCGGTCGCGTCCGGCACGAAGTACACCGTCTCGCCCGTCGCATCAAGCGACTGGCGCGGCAGTCGCTCGAATGTCTGGTCGGCCGTGTGCCACGAGCGGTCGTTCAGGTACGCCAGGTACATTGCGGTCGTGGCCTCGAATCGCGCCAGCCGGAAGCCCTCCAGCCCCTTTGGCTCCGGCAGACGAATCACCCCCTCGTCGCGCGGGGGCGTCTGTGGCGCCTTGAGGTCGCCGGAAGCCCGATACGGGCCCGCGGGGATGAAGACCCAGTACCGGCGCGAGTCTCCCGGCATCGCCGGCGGCAGCGGGGGGACCTCGCCTTCCGGGGGGAGCGCGCAGGGCTCGTCCCACCCGCGGTCTCGCGCGACCTCGAACGGGTAGCGCGTCTCGGCCACGCCCTGCGGGGGGAGGTAGAGCAGGTACGAGCCTCTGGGCAGCGTGGCGGCGAAGCGCGCGCTGCCGGCCTCCGCGGTCAAGGCGACCCGGTTGCCGTCCAGCAGGCGCAGGGGGAAGGCGGAGCCGTCCCGCGCCGCGACCACCTCGGCGGGCACGGCGGCCGAGGGGGATCCCGCCTCGCCGCCGCCGGCGAGCGCAACGCGCAGGGGTACCGGCTCCGTGGGGCCGAGCTCGGGAGATGCGAGCGGCTCGCCGGTGCGCGGGTCGCAGGGGACCGGCGCGAGCACGGGAGGATGCGGCTCCCCGGCTGGGAGGAAGCGAAAGAGGTGTGCCCGCAGGTCCGACGCGGCCACGCGCTCGGGCAGGAGGAACGCGACGCGGATTTCCCGCGCACCGAGCAGGAGCGGGCCGTACACCTCAGGCAGGAGCTTGCGCACCAGGGCGGCGTAGGCATCCTGGTCCACCTTCCGGCGCGCGCGTTCGGCCTCCAGGTAGCGGTCCCAGTAGAGCTCGGCCAGCGCCGCTCGAGCGCGGGGGTGGTCCCGCCAGTGCCCCAGGGCCTCGGTGAATGCCGCGATCGCATGGGCGAAGCTTTCCTGGGCCGTGCGCGCCTTCTCCTGGGCGTCCCGCTCCAGGGCCCACATCGTCCGCTTCTCGGCGTGCCGCTTCGCCTTCTCCTGGGCCTTGCGCGCATCCTCGTACCGCGCCGCGACCGCGTCGGCCTCGGCGCGCTGCGTCCGGTAGGAATCGAGCGCCGTCCGGCCGTCCGTATATTTTTGCCACGCGCGGGCGCGCCCCACGCGCGCCTTGGCTTCCGGGTCCTCCGGTGCCAACTCGGCGACCCGCAGGGCGCGCTGCTCCGCGCGGTCGAGTTCGGCCGCCGTCGCGGCCTCGCCGCGCGTCAGAATCGCGTCC
>Ga0082335_1006405_pt1 | contig 15202 bp, 17 predicted proteins | sample Subgrocontami58m_FD_72375 | JGI IMG/M metagenome (GOLD analysis project Ga0082335, IMG submission 72375) | Subsurface groundwater microbial communities from S. Glens Falls, New York, USA - GMW37 contaminated, 5.8 m (SPADES assembly) (version 2) ...
CGTCCCGCCAAAAGAAGGCGGGACTCAGAATGACAAATCTCACTCTTTCTTTTTTAAGGGAATCTCCAAAACGCCAGCCCTTGAAGGAAATGAAAATTCTGTGTATACTTGCTGCATGAATGGGAATAATAGACGACATTGAATTGCGTTTAATCTTGTTCTTACAGTAGTTATTTGCTATTGGTTTGCTCACAGTCTGCAAATCAAGAAGCATTTGAATTGTAATCGAAAGTTGCACAGCACGCTTTTGTAAAAACTGTTTTGCGGCAAACACAACAACACGGAGACCAAAATATATGCACCTGAAAGATTTCATCTCCCAAGCAATTACCGAACTTGTCCAAGGTGTCGTTGAAGGACATAACAATGTTTACCAGTATGGCGCAAGAGTGAATCCACATCTCCGAGGAATGGACATGGGGAAGATTTCACCGCCAACAAACTTCATCCCCGGAATCGGCAACAAGGAATCCACGTTCTTTGTTGATTTTGACATTGCAATAATCGCCTCTGAGGACAAAAGTTCAAAAGCTGGTTTTGGCATATTCGCTGGTGCATTCGGTGTTGGTGCATCTGGCAATCAAGGTACTGGTTCGTCTCAACACAGTAGAATGAAATTCTCAATCCCTATTAGTCTTCCTGAGGGATGGGCGAAGCCTCTTCAACCAGAGACTGAAGAAAGTAATCAATGAATTCTATCCCAGTAATCTCTTTAGCTTTCTTCTTCGCCTCATCAAATGACTTTGCTATCAATCTACAACTGACTGAGTGTTTCGCCTCAGCGTCCTGAGCACAAAAGATGAACATGAACATGGTCAAACTCCTTTGTTTGTGTATGCCGCAAAACATTTCTATGGATGTGCCGTGCAAAGAATTCTAAAAAGAATCGTGCAAGCGAACGCAAACCAACAGCAAATAACAACCGCAAGCACGACGTTCGTTTTTTTGTTAAGGCTTTGCTCATGCTATCGCTCGCTCTGTTTAGTTGAACTCTCTCAACCACGCCGTCATTTATAGATTTTGGTCGGCGTGGTTGCGTGCTTGCTTGAACGTTATATGTCATTGCGGCACAACAGACCTTCAACCCATCACCAACTCGTAGAACTGGAGCCTCTCAATGGAACGAATACTAAAGTGTCCCGTTTGTAATAAGCCATTAACTGAAGCGGAATACGATAAAGCCCTTGGTCTTTGGAAGGACAAGCAAGAGCATATCAAACACCTTGAGGCTGAGCAGAAGAAACTCAAGGAACAAGAGCAACACAACAAGAAGAAGCTGGAAGCTGAACGAAAGAAACTTAGAGAGCGGGAACATGCCTACAAACAACAGGTCAAGGAACAAGCGAAACAGTTCAAAGGACAACAGGCAAAGCTGCTAAGAGACTCGAAGCGCATTCTGTTTGAACAGGCTAAGAAGTCAGCACAACAGTTAAAAGACCAACGAGACCAACTGCAAAAATCATTTAATCAAAGAATGAAAACAGAAATCAAGAAAGGAGTCGAGCAGGGCGTCGAGGAACAGAAAAAGGAATTCAAAAAGCAACAAGCCGACCTGAAGAAGACAAAGAATAAAATGTCCCAGCTTGAGAACAGTCTCAAGCTTTCAGCCAAGAAATATCAGCAAGCAAACGACGAAATCAAGAAGCTGAAGGAGCAAATAGAAAAAGGCATTACGCCACAGATTGAGGGCTTGCTGGAGGAAGGCAAGCTTCTAGCGAAGCTCAAAGAACTTTTCCCTCAGGATAAATTCGAACACCCCGGAAAGGGCGGTGACATCATCCAAATCGTAATCGAACAAGGAAAAGAAGTCGGCAAGATTGTCTATGAATGCAAAAAAGTGAAGACGTTCAACAAGAATCACGTTGAACAGGCAAAAGAAGCACGCAGAATTCGCCAAGCCGACTTTGCAGTTTTGGTTACGAATGCCTTCCCTTCCAAGAAGCAGTATTACTTTGTCGAGAAGACTGTGTTTGTAATAAGTCCTGTCAGCCTTGAACCTATTACCTACACTCTCCGTGAGAGCCTAGTCAAGATGGCATTACTCAAAATGACGAACGAGGCAAAACAGAAGGCTGTCCAGCGTGTTTATGATTATCTCTCAAGCAACGACTACAACAACAAAATGAACGATGTCGCCAGCCAGCTTATGGATCTTGGAAAGGACTTGAAAGCGGAAATGACCTCTCACAAGAAAACGTGGGAGAAGCGATATCACATTTATCGTGGACTCTTCACAGACATCGGTATGATTGACTACAGACTCAAAGACCTCGTGCAGAACAGACTCGAAGAGAAACCCACACTCTTGCTTCCGCAGAAAAACAAATTCATCGAGATAGCCGAACTAGACAAGTGAGTGCCGCAACGCCATATAACAAATGCAACCACGACATTCGATTCATCTGTTAAGGCTTTGGCTCATGCCAACGCTCGCTCAATTTAGTAGAACTCATTCAATCCCGTCCGTCATTTATAGAATGATGGACGGGCGGGATTGCGTGCTTTTCGGAGACGTTGGGCGAAAATGTTTGCATCTATACTTATCACAAACTCGGAGAACTTTCAATGGCCAAAGCATCTTTAACCCTTCCAGACGGAACCAGAGTGATTGTTGAGGGAAGTCCAGAGGAAATCCAGAAGATCATCTCCCTACATAGACCCGCCTCGTCAGAAGTTGAACAAACCAAACCGAGGATCAAGGGACGTATTCGAAAGAAAAAAGAGAAAGTCTCGGAAAAAGGAGAGGTGGATTTACAGTCCCTAGTTAATACAACCAAATCTTCTAAAGAGTTTGATCAAATAGAGACAAATATCCTTGACCGCTCTAGTGTCGTTGATCGTCTGCTTCTTCCACTCTACATTGCACACGAGTATGTATCGGAACAACTTGCTTTGACTTCTGGCGAAATAGCAAAATTCCTGTCGCAATTTGGTGTTCACATTGCTCAGCCTAACATTGCCAAAAATCTCTCGTCCACCGCATCGAGGTATGTCATTGGTGACACAATTCGAGAGAAGGGCAAACCCGTACGGTATCGCATTTCACGCAAGGGACTGGCTTACATGAAGACGGTTATCAAAGGCAAGTCCGATGAATGACCGGAAGAGCTTTGCACAGCAGATTAGCCAGTTCGAACTAACGAGAGTTGAACAAGCAGCAGCTTTCATGTGGTTCTACCGTCTCACTCAGACATATGAGGATCGAACTGCTTCCGAGCTAGCAGAGGACTTGGAAGACGAGGGGCTAGGTCGGCCCAATGTTACGCACCTTCACAGAGATCTGACCAAAAGCAGACAAACCGTCAAAGGCAAGAGACCAAAATCATTTCAGCTTCACACCAAGTATGTCCCCCTTCTTACCTCCAAGTACGGATCACTTCTGAACATCAAGGATGTCGACACGACTCCCTCCGTAATACCAATCGATTTCGTTCAGGGCACTCGTCCGCATTTGGAGCAACTTGTCAAGGAAATCAATGGTGCATACAACTATCAGTTTTACAATGCATCGGCAGTACTCATCCGACGGCTACTTGAATCTCTCATTATCGAAGTTTTCATCCACAAGACGCTAGTGCACGAAATCCGAGTTAACAATGCCTTTCTAATGTTGGACAAACTAATATCAAAAATCTGTCACCAACAACAAATCGTCCTTGGCCGAAATATGCCAAAGTCAATGGAGGCCATCAAGAGTCTAGGTGACACTGCTGCGCACGATAGGACTTACCTTACCGTACAATCTGATATTGATGATCTTAAACAACAAATCCGAAGAACGATCAAAGAACTCTTAGTCTTGGCTGACATCCATTCAACTCCGTGAAATGCAAACATCTTCGCCTAACACGCCCAACAACGACGCTCCCTTTTTTGATAGGAAATTATTGTGGTCGCTCAATGCTTTTGCTCACGAGAAATTTGTCATTTGATAGTTCGCAAAAGCAATGCGTTGTTTGCCGACACGTTATACTATATGCCAATATTGGAATCATATGAGCGGACTACTCTCCGACCTCTTCTCCCACCAATCCTGGGCAGACGCAGAACACTGGAAAGCGTTTGAAGCTTTTCCGAAAGCGCTCGAAGACGAAGCAATTAGGAAACGGCTGCACCTCTACGAGGTCGTAGACCACATTCATCTTGTTCAATATGCGTTCCCGGCTATCGCTCGCAAGGATGCATCATTCAAGCCAGCGTCGCTTGCAGACTTTGCAACAATGGCTGCGCTGAAACAATACGCAATGGACTTCCGCAGAGACATCGCTGCGTTGGTGAAGAACATTTCAGAGGCGCAGCTTGCAGAAGAGGTCACGATTCCGTGGTTCAACAATCCTCCGCTTACACTCAGCGTCGAGCGGGCACTGCTACAGGCTGCCATGCACAGTCATTACCATCGAGGACAGAACGCGACCCGATTGCGGGAGCTGGGCGGCGAGCCTCCCTTAACGGATTTCATCGTCTGGTATTGGAAAGGACAGCCACAACCGCAATGGACTTAAACGGATTGAGTCCCACTATGCACAACAAAACCCCAGAACAAGTCATGCGCGAAGTAACAACGGATATGGTTCTGCGCGCACTGAAGCTCGCCAAGAAAAATGGCAGAACAGTCTTCATCAGCAAAACTGCCAAAGGCAAAGGCGTTGATATCAGCACGCTTGACCCGCGCACGACTGAAGGCAAAGCGAACTTAGAAAAGTTCTTAGCATCGCCTGCCCGCCATTACACATTCTCCGGTCTCGGCGCGCCGGAAGAACCTAACGCCATCAATTGGCGGCAACTCAATCTGCCGCCATTGAGAAAAATTCTTGTGCTGCTGCAAGTCGGCGCATCGTTCTTCATGAAAGGCACGCCGTTCAAGAACACATGGTATCGCTGGATGGGCTGCCACATCGGGAAGAATGTGGAGATTATGCAGATGGCGTGGCTCGATCATTTTCGTCCTGAGCTTATTTTCATCGGCGATAATACGCTGCTCGGTGCATTCACGCGCATCACGTGCCACGCATACGAAGGCTGCGGCAAGTTTCGTTACGGACTTGTCGAGATTGGATCGAGCTGCACCATCGGCGCAGGCACGGGCATTGGCATGATTCGGATTGAAGATAACGTGCGAACGTTGCCCGGAACAACGGTCTCTCCTTTCCTCGCTCGCATTCGTGCAGGATCGGTAGTTGGCTACGACCCTCCCTCGGTGAAGCTGCCGGAGACATCGTCACAAGATTCTTCTCAAGCTCAATCGAATTAGCTTCCCGGCGTCCACATTTTTGGCGAGGGCGCAAGCGAGTTGATTCATATCGGTCAAGCGGTGATGGCATACAGCAGAGCGGATTGACAATCCGCTCTACAGAGTTTCCTCCTCTCTCCTATTTTTTCAACTGCAAGAATCTTCTTATATTGTGCCGTCACAAACCACTATTCATTTACTCTCAATCTATGTCGTACAACAAACTCACTCCGGCACTCACGCATCACCTTACAGCGATTCTCGGCGCAGAAAATATTCTGCTCGACGACGAATCAAAATCCATTTATGGTCAAGACGAGACGGAAGACCTCTCCTTTTCTCCCGAAGTCATAGTCAAGCCGTCGTCTACTCAACAAGTTTCAGAGATTCTCAAGTTAGCAAATCATCATCATGTGCCTGTTACTCCCCGCGGGGGCGGCACGGGACTTTCCGGCGGAGCGCTGCCTGTGTACGGCGGCATTGTTCTCTCGATGGAGAAGTTCAAACGCATCCTTGAGATTGATGAGAAGAATTGTCAAGCAGTTGTCGAGCCGGGAGTTATTACGCAGATTTTCCAGGAAGAAGTGGAGAAACGCGGACTCTATTATCCGCCCGACCCTGCATCGCGAGGAAGCAGCCATCTCGGCGGAAATCTTGCAGAATGTTCAGGCGGACCTCGTGCAGTGAAGTATGGCGTCACGAAAGACTACGTGCTCGGACTCGAAGCCGTTCTTCCCACAGGAGAAATCATCAACACCGGCGGGCGTGTATTGAAGAATGTCTCAGGCTACAATCTCACACAATTGATTGTGGGGAGTGAGGGAACGCTTGCCATCATTACCAAAATCATTTTCCGTCTTATTCCACTTCCACGAGAGAGAAAAGTTCTCCTCGTTGCCTTCAACTCGTTGGAGGACGCAGCAGCAACGGTCGCAAGCATCTTTCAGCGTGGCGTCACTCCATCTGCGCTGGAGTTTATGGAGAAGGCGGCAGTGAAAGCAGCGGAGACTCAACTTGGCAAAACGTTTCCGAACGGCAATGCTGAAGCGCAGCTTTTCATTGAGGTGGATGGCAACTACGAAGAGGTCCTTGCAAAGGACATAGAAGTGATTGCAGAAGTCGCTGAAAAACACAATGCACTCGATGTCCTCCTTGCTGAAGACCGACAGAAAATTGTTGATGTGTGGGCGCTGCGCAGAGGCATGGGCGAAGCGGTAAAGAAGATTTCAGCCTACAAAGAAGAGGACACTGTGGTACCGCGTGCAGCACTGCCGCAGCTCATTAGAGGCGTGAAGGAAATTTGCGCGAAATACGGTATCACTTCAATTTGCTACGGGCACGCCGGCGATGGGAATGTTCACGTGAACATTCTGAAAGACAAGCTTGATGACAATACCTGGAACACTCACGTTGATACTGCAATCAGAGAGATTTTCGAGCTCACCGTTTCTCTTGGTGGGATGATTTCCGGCGAGCATGGTATTGGCTATTCACAGAAAGCGTATTTGCCGATCGCCCTCTCTCCTATCGAGCTGAAGCTGATGAAGGAGATTAAGCGGACGTTCGATCCGAACAACATTCTCAATCCCGGAAAAATATTTGTTGACTAGAAGCGCGGACGAAAAGCTGGGGCGAAAGAACTCAACCGCAGAGAACACAGCGCGGCAGAGCCGCAATCAAAGAAAAACTGAACCACAGATTTCACGGATTTCCACAGATTGTTTTTTTATGAGTTCAATGCGAGCAACGTTCAACCCTTACGTTGAAGTCTCATCTGTGTGCATCTGTGTCCCGCAAAGCGGGATGGTTTCGCTTTTCCTGTTTGGCTTGGAAAATCTTGCTGAGAAAACAAGATTCTACAGGCTTGCTACGCAGAGAAAAAGACCTTTAATGTGTTCTCAATTCAAATTATTTTCTCCGCGTTCTCTGCGCCCTCTGCGGTTAGATTCTTTTTGCCGAGTTTTCGACCGCGTCTCTATGCGCTTGCAAAAGACATCAAACTCCGTTAGTTTTTGATTGATTCAAGAAAGGTGAAGCGATGACAACACTCACTGTTCGAGTAGACGAGAAGACGAGGCGGGAGTACAACCTCACACAAAAGGAACTGACGTTTTCCGAGCTGCGCCGCCGTATTATTGGCAAGACAAGCAAAAGCTCTTTGTCTGATTACGAGAGGGAGGCGAAACACAGAAACGGCTACAAGAAAAAGCCCGTGACTAGAAACGAATTTGCAGTTTGGGAATCAGAACAAGTCTGGGTTGATTGATGAAACGCGGAAAACCTAAACCACTCCCGAAGGTCCGAAGGACTCCTTCGGAGGATGCCTTCGGCAAGATTAACACGGATTGTCACAGATTCTTTTGTGAGTTTGAACTAAAGTGAATGTCGTCTTACCCTAAAATCAATCTGTGAGAATCTGTGTAATCTGTCTACGACCCGTAGGGTGGTTCAAAAATCTTTGCTTTTTCTGCAAACATTTCACCTGTTAAATACTAACGTACCACTCACGTGCAATTCACTTTCGCCAGTTGACTTGGAGTCAAGCGAACGTTTGACCCAAACGGCATTTTGCATCCGGGGAAGATTTTTGTGGATTAACAAGTAGTGTCGCGTGTCGGAAATACCTTTACTATGTCATTAGGTCGCTCCTACCGGAGCTTCTTGAATTCTGCTCGCTATTCGTGTACTACAAAGAGGTCGTCCCTCTGGGACTTATTCAAATTACTTGCGAGACGCGACAGTAGGTCGAACCTTCAAGTTCGACCTACACAGAGAGTTTCGCTATCCGGCATCAACAGCCGTGAGCAATGCAGACTCCTCAGCTTTTTCCTGTTCAACTTCCTTCGCTGCATGGCTTTTCTCACCAAACACATTGAAATATCTCGCAACAAACGCGAACGCAACAAACCCAAACGCCATCAGTCCGAGTGTAATCATCAGCTCTTGCCATGATGGAACATAGATTCGATTCGGGTACTGCTCCATGCTCGTGATAGCCGTGTTGATTCTGTGAGCGATGAATCCGAGAATTACCAGCACTGATGAGTAAAATAATCCCGCTCTGCTTGCGCGAATCTTCTTGCTCAACAGAAGTACGAACGGAACGATAACACCAAGCACAATCTCACCTGCAAACAAAATGCTCTGATAGTTTATTTCAAATGCATACTTCAGAGCATCTCTTGTTGCCAAGTCCTGAATGCGAACGGTAAAATACAACGCAAGCACTACGACGATGACTCTCGCCAGCTCAGAAAGTAGCGGCATCTCAATCTCTCTTCCAAATGCTCGCGACGAGAGAAATGATTCGAAGATTGTCATCGCAAGTCCGGCGGCGACGCACGAGATGATGAAGAGAAATGGAATGATGTTCGAGTACCACAGCGGATGCATCCGGCTTGGAATAATGAGGAACAGCGAGCCGAGCGATGATTGATGAAGAGTTGAAAGAAGCACTCCGGCTACAACGAGTGGAATTGTGATTGCCTTGATGATTTTCAGCGGCCGCTGCATGTTGAATCGCTCGAACACGACGGGGCTGAATTCAAGAGCGAGCACAGTCGTGTACAGCATAACGCACCACGCAACTTCAAACATCACTGAATGAGGATTCCAATAAATGATTGCGTGCCAGATTGCCCACGGGCGACCGAGGTCAACCATTAGTCCGGCGATTACCAACAGATAGCCAAGAAATGCTGTGAGTATTGTAGGACGAAGAATCGGTCGGAACCGTTCGATGTTGAAGATGTATACTGCCGCAGCAATAGTGAAACCGCCTGCTGCCAGACCGACACCCACAAGAATATCGAAGCCAATCCAAATGCCCCACGGGAATGTGTCGCCAAGATTTGTTGTCGCACCGAGGCCTTGCGAGTAGCGCCATATTGCAGCTATACAGCCGGCGGTCATCAACACAACAGCTACGATTTTCCAAAACGTCAGTTTGAATAGACCGGAAAATTTCATTGTTATTCTCTCCATTCTGAACGAGTCCCGCGAAGCGGGACGAGTGAAGAATCTATAAGTGAATTGAATTGATACAGACCCTTCGTCCCGAAAAAGCGTCGGGACTCAGGGTTTACTGTTTTTTTTCCTTTCCTCCGCTTCAAATCTCGCCACCTCAGCTCGCCTTTGAGTAATCCAGTTAATGCCAAAGAGAACCACGCCGGCAGCAACTGAGTATTTTGGAATTTGCGACAGCACGCGCCACGACAATTCCGGAATCGCTTCTTTCGGGACACTCATCGGGAAGCCGAGCTGCTCGAACGGCACGTTGGAGATGTAGAGAACAGATGTGCCGCCCGCTTCTTTCAATCCGTAGATGTAATCAACATACTGACCCGGATTCTCATCAATTCTCTTCCGAGCTTCTTTGATGAGTTCGTCACGGTCGCCGAATGTTGTTGCCCCTGTCGGACAAGCATCTGTGCAGGCAGTTTGTCCACCGGCTGTAACTCTCTCGTAACACATTCTGCACTTCTGCACACGCGGCGTCAAGCTGCTCCACTCGTAACGCGGAACTTCAAACGGGCAGGCTTGCATGCAATAGCGGCAGCCAATGCACTTCGATTCGTCGTACAACACTGCGCCGGTTTCTGTTTTCGTGAACGCGCCAACGAGGCATGCTGAGACACACGTCGGCTGTTCACAGTGCATGCACATCCGTCGAACAAATGTCTGCTCGCTGTTGTAGCTCTTCACAACTGTGTAGTGTGTTGCGGAAAGCTCTTTCGCTTCCTCTTCCGGCAGATGATTCGCGGTGGCACACGCTCGTGCACATTCATTGCAGCCAACACACTTGGTAATGTCGATGAGTAATGCTTTGTGCTTAAGCATTGTCGTATTCTCCAATCTGTTTGCTTTCAGCCGTCGTTGGGATGAATCGTTCTTGGAACTCTTCCCACACCTTATCATTGAATCCCTTCAAGACACCATCAACCGGAACGCCGCCATCTTGCATCGTGGCGAACTCAAGTTGAGGAGTATGGGAAACGAGAAACTCCTTCACCAATTCATTCTGTTTCTTCAGCCACTCAATTGCTGCCTCACCACGCAGGAAGCCGGTCAATGGTTTTGCCTCATCCAAGGGAATGAGATTGAACAACCAACCTGATGTGTATGGATTGCTTCGTACAAGCGTCGGTGTCAGCAATACTTCCTTGTTCACTCCCAACACTTGTCCTTCGATTGGCGAATCGAGGCGGAGAGATTTATTCTTCTCTCGCAGCCGAATAGCAGGCTCGCCACGTCCAACAATTTCTCCTTCGCCCGGCAAGCCAATACTCTCAACTGCGCCGGTTACGCTGAGCAAAAAGTTATCGATGCCTACAGTAATCGAATTGTCATGCTCACGCCGCATCCAGAGATGGTTCGGTGCGAGCACCAAGTCGTCGGACAGATGCCATTGACCTGGAGAAAGCAATTGGGCTGAGCGTATGGCAACGACACTCGCCTGCTTTTGCTTTCTTCGTTGCACGATGAAATCGGCAGCCAGAAATCCAATCAATGTGAAAAGTACAAGCAGGACGGTCATTGTGTTGTCTCCTTAGGTTCTTGGTTCTGGATTCTATATTCTGGATTCCGGATTCTCGATTCTGACTTCTGACCTCTGACTTACCACGGTAACTTATTGTAGAAGCCTTTGGCATTTCCATTCTCCTCCGTCAAGAAAAACTCTTTCGCGAGCAGCTTCCACTCTTCCTCGGAAACTTTGTCTGCGATATTCTTGACGAGCACTCCTCCGTCTTGATACATCAACGCAGGGGTTCTGGAAAATATTTGGGCGAGCTGCGCCTTCGCATGGTCGAGCCACTGTTGAGATGCTTTCCCAATGAAAAGATTGTTCAACTGTGGAGAGAGTTTCTTCGGACGAATTCTCAGCAGCCATCCGTCACCGTATGGTGAAGCGTTGATGAGCAACGGATTGCGCAGAACCATTTCATTTTTCTGGATAACTCTGCCGCTCACCGGACTCACCATCGGGACCACTCGATGATTATGCTTGACGTACCACGCAATATTTCCTTGTTCAACTCGTTTCAGCAAACCTGGCAACTGAATTGCTTCAATCGTTCCAATAAGCGATTGAGCAAAATCATCAATGCCAACAAGCACATCACCGTCTTCCGTCGTTCGCATCCACGTGTGGCCCGGATGAATGTAGCGCTCCACGAATACAGGCTTTGCCGCCTTTGACGTTTTTGTTTTATGAAACAATCCCCAGATGATGAGCACGCATGCAGTCGCAAGTGCAAGTATCGCAGACATGTTCGGCCCCTTTCTTTTTTCTTGATTTGAAGTTAGACTTCATTAACTTCACTGGAAGATGTATTCCAAGAAGCTTGCCAAACAAATGACTCGTAGGTAGGCAACATGCTGCTATCAAGACATTGAGCCGGTGGAGTTTACAGATGCACGGAAGAGGGTTGAGAATATCGGAATCTCTCAAGAATTGATAATGATGAAATGTACAACGCAGCAACGGATGATTGAGACGAGAAACGTAAACTCATCCCTTGCAACGTAATGAGTTAAGACTATGTTGAGGATCGCATCGCAAAATTGCAGTATTCAACAGGCAGAAATCAATGCTTGCGACTGTCAGAATTGTTCATATCTTCAATACTATCGATTCACCAGGATGCTTATCCCTATGAATTCAGAGATACTGATTAAAATAAAAGCAGTTTGGTTGTCACGACCCCTTTTGACAATGATTGTTGCGACCTGTCTTTTTTCGTGCTCTTCGTGCAAAGACGACTCACCGACAGATCCGGAACAACGAACGATTCTCTCCGGACCAATGGTATTCCTTCCGGTTGGTTCTCTTAAGTCTCCGCAAGGAATTGCAGTTGATGCGACCGGAAACGTGTGGGTTGCAGATACTCGCAACAATCGCCTTCGCCGATTTACTGCTGCCGGCGCGCTAACTGATTCGATAGTCGTTACGCAACCTTCCAACGTTGCAGTAGACAAGCGCACAGGTGACCTGCTTGTTATCGAGAACGGGACAACGGTTTCACGTTTCTTAGTCCAAACAAAAACATTGCTTGCCTCATATTCACTCAATCCTTTCGGCGGAAACTCGTCTGCTGTATTTGATGTGGGCAACCGCTCTTCAACGTCGATACGAGTCGATGTTCGCGAACTCGGCGACATTGACAGTTCGCCGACGGGAGATATCTTTGTGAGTGCACGTGGGGCGCCTGCTAATTGTGCGATCAGAATTCTCAATGGAAATGTAAGTGCCCTTGCCGCTTCGTCGGTTGACAGCGCAACAACAACTGCCCGCTTTCTTGCAGTTGATCCGTTCGGAACAGTCTTCACTTCGTTCTCTTTTAGCAGAGGTCCGGCTTCAACGACATTAGTGTATTCTCTTTCTCCAGGGAACATAACTCAGAGTCATAGCCTCAACGAACCGCTTGTGTCGGGTACTGCACGGGGCGCAGCCATTGACGCGTCGGGGCAATTGTACATTGCCGACCCCGCTACACAAGAGATGATTGTCATTTCCACTGCTTCAGAAAAAACTATGCGTCGCTACATCATCCCCGACACGAATGGATTCTCAATGGTGCCTCGCGAAGTTGCAGTTGCTTCGGACGGTACTGTGTATGTAGTTGTGAATGACCGATTGGGGACGGATGCGGGAGCGGTATTGAAGTACACACGAGTTTCGCAATAAACCTTCATCATCAAAAGGATTCCCCCATGAAAGCATTGATTGCAGATGCATTTCCCGAAAAGTACATCACCGACATCACTCAGCATGGAGTTGATGTTGAGTACAAGCCAAAGTTGAAATCAGAAGAGCTTGCCGCGAACATCGGTGATGCAAACATTCTCGTCGTCCGTTCGACCGAGGTAAAGGCGGATTGCATTTCTTGTGCAAAGAATCTCAGTCTCATCATCCGTGCCGGCGCGGGTGTGAATACGATAGACATCAAAAGTGCGAACGCACGGGGTATTTACGTTACGAATTGTCCGGGCAAAAACTCGATTGCCGTCGCCGAATTGACAATCGGCTTGCTTCTCGCACTCGACCGCCGCATTGCCGACAACGTGATTGATTTGAGAAATGGAAAATGGAACAAAGGAGAATACTCCAAAGCCGATGGCGTGTACGGAAAAACATTCGGTGTCGTTGGTGTCGGTCAAATTGGATTAGAGGTGATTTCACGAGCGAAGGCATTTGGCTTGAGAGTGATTGGCTGGTCAAAGTCGCTCACACGAGAGAAAGCAGCACAGCTCGGCATTAACCATTCCGGTACGATTCACGATCTCGTAACGCAGTGCGACATCATTTCAGTTCACCTTGCGCTGAAGCCCGAAACGAAAGGAATCATAAGCAGAAGTATTATCGATCTGATGAAGCCCGGAACGATTTTCCTCAACACCTCACGTGCGGAAGTTGTTGATGAAGCGGCACTTGCCGAAGCTGTTGAAGCAGGCAAAATCAAAGTCGGAACGGATGTATTTGTTGGCGAGCCGGAAGACAAGAAAGGCGAGTTCAAAAGCAAGTTCGCTTCACTGCCGAACGTGTACGGCACGCACCACATCGGCGCTTCCACCGAGCAGGCGCAAAACGCAGTCGCTGAGGAAACGGTTGCAATTATCGGCGAGTATGTGAAGCAGGGGAATATTCGTAATTGGGTGAATAGAGCGAAGAAGACTGCGGCAACATGGCAGCTCGTCGTTCGCCATTACGATAAGCCGGGCGTGCTTGCCAATGTGCTGGGCGACCTCAAAGCATCCAACATCAATGTCGAAGAGATGGAGAACGTCATCTTCGACGGCGGACTGACGGCGTGCGCAACGATCAAACTTGTTGACCGTCCTTCCGACGACGTGCTGACAAGAATCCGAATGCGAAGTGATGAGGTGATTCAGGCGACGGTGAATGCGTTGTAGGTGACCGTCACCTGCGTGAGTGCGCGCGGGGAGGTGACGGTCACCTCTCGCTCACATATTCGGATGCATCACAATATCCTTCTTCGTCGAACCAACAATCGCTATAAGCTCGTTCTGCTCTTTCTCAGGCACATTGAACTTATTCAGCGACGCTTTGAAGTCCACTACTAAAGCATCCCACTCTTTCCCCGTAATGTTCAAATGCTTGTGGGATTCCTTCATCGTGCGACCGGTGTACTTGCATGGTCCTCCTGTTGCCATACAGACCATTTCGGTCACTCGATATTTCAGTCCTGCTCTCGGCACGCGGTCACGCGCTTCTTTGATCGCAGGATTCGCATTGAGAATATCGTTAGCCACCACCCGATCGATAAAGTCATCCACAACGGTGGCAATCGCGTACACGCCGCCGAGCCGGTCGTACAGCGACTTTTCTTTTTTCTTCGCTTGCCCAAGTGCGTCGGTGCTGCACAGAAGAAACGCCGCGCAGAGAGCGACAGAAAACAATTGCACTACACGATGCTGTGTTCGCATAGCGGTTTACTCCTTTCTATTGGTTGATAAAGAATATCCTGCTTGCTTGAAGCAGGGGTTATGACAAGTGACCGTCACCTTCCAGAGCCAGCGCAGCAAGTGACGGTCACCTCCACTCGATGCTGTGTTCGCATAACGGTTTACTCCTTTCTATTGGTTTATGAATTATTTGCTCCCCCCCTAAAAAAATCCTGTTGCCATTCTGAGCGTAGATCGCTGCAAGACGGTGAGGCGAAACGCCCATGAGATAACGAGCCAGGAAACCCGCATTGCGAAGTTGTTGGCGCACGATGCCATTTCTGACAAACGCCCTCGCTGATGTAACCACGGTGGTTGGCAATGAATAGATGCGGCTTCTCCTGCGGGCGCTCTGCAGAAGCGCGACATCCTCAAAGAGCGGCCAATCAGGAAAGCCACCCATCCCTTCAAAAAACAATCTTCTCACAACAATGCATTGATCGCCAAAGGTTGTAAAGACAGAATCGAGCCGCGCACAGAAAGAATAGAACCGAAGCAATGGATGCT
>Ga0082335_1006406_pt1 | contig 15197 bp, 12 predicted proteins | sample Subgrocontami58m_FD_72375 | JGI IMG/M metagenome (GOLD analysis project Ga0082335, IMG submission 72375) | Subsurface groundwater microbial communities from S. Glens Falls, New York, USA - GMW37 contaminated, 5.8 m (SPADES assembly) (version 2) ...
GGTCGTCAGGAAACTCCCCCAGACCTGCCCACTCCTCAGCGTTTCACTCTTCCCCGGTTGCCCTTTGGCCCTTTTCTCCCTCTCGCCGTAGCTGTTCACCCACTCTTCAACACCCTGCTAGGAGGGGTTATTAACCTTCAAGTCCAAACTAAAGACGGCAAGGCAATTATACTTCAATAAAATTAACTATTCCTCTTGATATTTCATTCCTAATTGATGTTAGAATGAAATTATGCCCAAATCCCTTCTCATACTATTTAGAGTTACCCTGGGAATCTTATTTGCCATTTTGTATTTAACATATGTTCCCCAAGTGAACAAAGTGAAAGCCTTGGTGGTAGATTGTGCCACTGGAGGGTTTGCGGCAGGCTATTGCCAGCAAAATCCTCAGGCCACCCAAGTTGATTGCGGTGGTGGTATTACTGGAACTGGACAAAATTGTTGCGATTACTGGGCAGGTTTACAAAAACAGAGTTCGGCTACATGCCTAGGATATTGTGCAGTACCCGCTTCTGATCCTAAAGATATATGCCCCTTAGATTCTAACAGATCTTGCCTTAATTCTTCTTGCAATGGTCGTCAGGAATTTTGTTGTAGTTATTCTAATCCTCCTCCGCCTACTATTACCTGTAGCAGTAATCTGGATTGTGTTGATGGAAATGCTTGTACTGGGGACATCTGTCTTAATCCTGGAACCAGTACATCCTCCTGTTCCCACTCTAACTATCCTGCTGGAACATCTTGTAGCGCTACTGATGCTTCTACCTGCGATGGGGCTGGAAACTGTATACCTCCTCCTACTCCTACCTGTTCCTCATCCAACTGTGGCGCATGTAGTAGCTGTTCAACTTGTATCACTAATATTTCCTGTGGCTGGAACAGTGCTTTAGGCTGTCAAAACGGCACTGCTACTTGTCCTGTTAATTATACTAATTGGTACTGGGATTCCTGTTCCACTAATGTCTGCCAACCTGCTACTACCCCTACTCCCACACCTACACCAACTCCTACGCCTACACCAACTCCTACGCCTACACCTGCTCCTATTCCTCCCTCCTGCAGCGTTTCCTGGAGTTTTAGCCCTTCTGCTACTCCTGTTTCCAATACCACTGTCACTGCCACTATTACCGGCACCGGCCAAACTCCAACTGGTTTTCCCTGGAGTAATGTGGCCTACAATATTGACGGCGGTTCCTGGACTACTACTGGATTAAGCGTCACCTCCTCTTCTCCCCCCACTTACGGGGCCAGTTTTAACTCCGGCGCCCCCGGCCAACATAATCTGCAATTTTCCGCCCATGACTCTGCCGGCAACTTAGTGACATGCCAGGGTACGGGGACTATTGTGTCCCAAACTCCGCTTTCCTGTCCCGCCCCTCCGACTGGACTTAAACCTAGCGGTACCATGCTTTGTGGCCTGACTCAAGCAACTTTAAAATGGGATGCCATGCCCGATGCCCAGTCATACGATATCCGGGTAGATGACGGGAATAACAGTGCAGTGAATGCTACCTCCGGCACTGCCAATACCTGCACTGCCCATGATATTTGTATTGAACGGCCCAGTGCGGCGCTCCCGAAGTTGGTGGCAAGGAGAGGGCTTGAGCTGTCATTCTGAGGGACAACCTGGTGGGGAGGCGCATGTTTTCACGATAAAGCCTAGGCGTCCTCCCCGGATTGCCACGACTGCCTGAGGCGGTCTCGGAATGACAATTTCAACGTTCTTCGAGGACACCACGCTGGGTCCGCACACGCAAGTGTGGCAGCAAAATGTCCAGGCGGCTTGTGGCGTTCAGCCCCGTAGACGCCCTCGCCCTCAGTGTGTAAAATCCATGTGATCCAGATTACGCGAGGTTTTTCGTATGAATGTCCCCGTTCTTTCGGGCATCACCGTGCTGGACCTCTCCCAGGATGTGGCCGGCCCCTTCTGCACGAAGATGCTGGCCGAGATGGGCGCAGAGGTCATCAAAGTTGAGCCTGCTGGCGTGGGAGACAGCTCCCGCCAGGCGGGGCCGTTTCCCGGCGATGTTCCGAACCCTGAGGCCAGCGGCCTTTTCCTCTACCTGAACACCGCCAAGAAGAGTGTGACTCTCAATCTGGCCAGCGTTACGGGCAGGAAGCTCCTGAAGGAGCTGGTCAAGCAGGCGGACATCCTGGTGGAAAGCTCGTCTCCGGGCTATATGGAGCGGCTTGGCATCGGCTACCAGGACTTGGAGCAGGTGAACCCCCGGCTCATCATGACGGGCATCACGCCCTTCGGACAGACGGGTCCGTATAAGGACTATAAGGCGGAGGACATCATCAGCTTCGCAATGGGCGGTATCATGGGCGCGGTGGGCGACCCCGACCGGTCGCCCGTGAAGCTGCCAGGCACTGCCACCCACTACTTCGCGGGGGTGCATGCCTTTGGCGGGCTGATGGTGGCCCTGCTGTACCGAGATGCGTCTGACGCGGGACAGTACATCGATGTCTCCATCATGGAGGTGGTCGCCTCCCACACCAACTCGGAGTACCTTCGCTATGCGTACGAAGGACGCAAGGGGATGCGCTCGGGCAACACCTCTGCCTTCATGGGCGGCATCGACATGGTGCAGCCCACCGGCGACGGCGGCCTGATCCTGGTTGCCATTGCCCCGTGGGAGAACTTTTGCGAGTTTATTGAGCACCCAGAACTGGTAACAGACCCGCGTTTCGCAACACGCGCAGAACGCGCCAAGCACGGCAAAGAGTTGAACGAATACATTGTCGCCTTCACAAAAGCGCACCCCAAGGAAGAGCTGTTTCAGCGTGCCCAGGAAAAGCGGGTCACCTGGGCGCCCATCAACACCGTCGCCGATTTGCTGACCTCACCACAGCTCCTCTACAGAGACTTCTTTAAGGCGCTTGACCATCCGGTTGCCGGCGCCTACCAGTACCCGGGCAGTCCGGTGAGGCTGGGAGATATACCGAGTGTCTACCAGCGAGCGCCGCTGCTGGGAGAGCACAACGAGGAAGTCTATGTGCAGCGGCTGGGGTATAGCAGGGCCGACCTGGAAAAGCTTCGGCAAGTCGGCGTCATTTAATTCGGAGGAGGCCTAGCATGTCAACCACACTACCACTCAAAGGAATCCGGGTGCTTGAGCTCTCCGTTGCCTGGGCCGCCCCATTCTGCGGGAAGAATTTGGCCTATCTGGGGGCTGAAGTCGTGAAAGTGGAGGCCCCTTACCGTCCCGACGGCCATCGCGGCTCTATCTTTAACCCCACACCAGGGGTTGGCGCTACTTATCCACAGGGAGAGCCCGGCGAGCGCCCTTGGAACCGCACCGGCACCTTCCACGAGCGCTATCGCAGCAAGCTCGACATCAGCCTCGACTTAGCGAAGCCGGAAGGGAGAGACGCGTTCAGAGAACTGGTAGGCGTGAGCGATGTCGTGCTGGTGAACTACCGGGCCGGCGTCATGGACAATCTTGGGCTTGGCTATGACGCGCTGAAGGAGATAAATCCACAGATCATCATGGCGCTGCTCCCCGGCTTCGGTCTCACGGGGCCGTACCGAGACTACTCATCCTACGGCAGCAATCTTGAGGCCTTGACCGGCGCAATGGGCCTGACCGGTTACCCCGATCGCGACCCTCTGAATTCCAATCTGACCTGGCCGGACCCTATGGTGGGCGTTATGGCAATGGGCATGATCTGCGCCGCGATCCGTCATCGTAAGACACGTGGCGAAGGGATGCTCGTCGAGTTTTCCCAGATGGAAGCGACCGTGCGGGCGATGGCCGGCTTCCTCATGGACTACCAGATGAATGGCCGCGTCGCCCAGCGCGACGGCAACCGACATCCCATTTACGCGCCCCACGGCGTCTTCAGGTGCAAAGGCGATGATCAATGGCTCGCAGTCGTTGTCCGCTATGACCACGAGTGGGAGGCGCTGTGCAAGGTCATGGGCAAGCCTGAACTTTCACATGACCCCCGTTTTGCCGATTGTCTGGCGAGGCTCCATCACGTCGACGACGTCGAGCGCGTGGTCGAGGCATGGACCATGACTCAGGACAAGGTCGAAGCGATGCGCGCCCTCCAACAGGCAGGTGTTGCCGCGGGGCCGGTGATGCCCCACTACGAGCATTTCACCAACCCCCAATATCAGGCTCGCGGCGTTTTCCAGGAGATTTCTCATCCGGAGGCCGGGACATTCTTGTTCCAGGGTATTGCGGGCTACCGGCTTTCAAAGACGCCGGGCTACAACCAGCGCCACGCCCCTCTCTTCGGCGAGCACAACCGCTATCTTCTCCATGACGTCCTGGGCATGACCGAGGATCAGGTGGCCGACCTGGAGAAGAAAGAGGTGATAAGCGAAGTCCCGCTAGGAGAGAACGCTCGGTCGGCGTAGACAAAAGGCAAGAGAACGAAACAGACCCAGGATATTCTGGGTCTGTTAGCAGACAGGGTCTGAGTGCTTTAGCGGAAACTATGAGGCTAACGGCTCCAGGGCATTCCCTGCATCCCCTTGAGGAATCTAATGTCCCCCAGATGCCAGAAGGCATGACCTAGGACGAGGTTTGATACGTTTCTTCCTAAGGTCATGGTTGGCCTCTCAGGGTTGGGGGCCTTGTCCAGATCAGCCTCGGTCAACGTGCCCAGGGCTTCCATAAGGACTTGGTGGACTCGCTGGCTGTAGGAGAAGAGGAGGTCCTTGGACGGATTGAAGGCGCCAATCTGTTCGGGCGTCATGTTGCCGCTGTTCATTCCGTCTTTGAGGTCAAATTTCTCCATCCATCCATCAGAAGTCCAGAGAAGGGGCTTGTTAAGGACCGCGCGGTGAGCAAACCCGTCCCAGGAGTTGGTCATGTGCCACGCCACGAACGCGATGGTGTTGGCCTCCTTCGTCGGCCGGTAGATAATCTGCTCCTGCGTCAGCGGTTCAATCTCTGTCTGAAAGCCCCGTTGGATGTCCTGCACCGCCGAGCGGACAAAGTCGATAGTATCCATCATGCCCTCCTAGCACTTCACTAAATATATATAGGCGCCTGTGCCGCGGAAACTATGGGGTATAGTAACACGTCTTGTCCAGCCATCCTACGGGCTTCCAGGGCAACCGGATTGTGAGCTGGCAGGGGAACTGCGGAGTCGTCTTTGGAGACCGGCAACGCCAGTTGTTCTTACTCGGTACAGTCGAAGATCTGATGCTGTTGCCCTGAGACGGGCTTGGTGATTCCTTGACAGCCTTCCAGCGGGGCGGGTAGAATGCCTGTTGTGAGGGACGCTGCGAGTAATTGCATCGTTCTCAACCGGCCCCGTGGTGTAGCGGCCTAACATGCCACCCTGTCACGGTGGAGATCGTGGGTTCGAATCCCATCGGGGTCGCCACTTAACACTCATTCAGCCTCCTGCGTTTTCGTCAATCCTTTTATCGGGGAGAAGACAGGAACGAGTGGAGGCGTTGGTTTAAGTTTCCCCTGTTTTGATCCGTCGGGCCGCTATTGTCTGCCGCGGCCATTGGTTGATGCTTCCCTCAGTATTATTCACAAGACCCTCATACTTATGTCCTATTTCTTCATGCTTTCCTCACACACCCGGCTTATGATGAGCATGCTAGGGGAGGAAGGCACAGGTGGGCGCCCAATTTCAAGATGCCAACGTAGTCACTCCATTGTTCGCAGAAAATTGGTGGGGTTAGGGGAGCGGATAATGAGCCTCCGTCGTAAGCTCTTCCTGTCCTTTACCATCGTTTTTGTGCTGGTGGCGGTGAGGGCGCCCTATTGATCTTGGTGCTCACGAACATCGTTGCGGACACGGCGCGCCTGGTCAACCCAGCTTTGACTCGAGTCGATAAGATAGCCCATGCTGATGGGAATTTAGTACGGCTGCGCTCATTGGAACACAGCTTGTTTATGAGTAGGGGAAGCGCCGAGAGCAGCCAGTACGCTTCTGATATCGAGGATATTCGTGCCAGCCTTGCGAACTTTGTTCGAGAAACCTCGATTCTCGAGATAAACCAAAAGCAGTCTCAGACATTTGCGTCAATTGAGTACTGGCTTCCTCTCTATTTTAGCTCCCTGGATAGGACGCTAGCAGCTTCTGCAAACGGAAACTATTCAGACGCTCAAAGAGAGTACCAGCGCTTCCAAGAGGCTTTTCAGGTGCTGGAATCCCAACTCCACACATTCCGGCACCAGGAATATGCCGCGATTGCAGAGCTGAGAGAGAACATGGTGCGCGCTGGAGAGATCGCGCGATGGCCGTTGGCGACAGTGGTTGCCCTGATTGCACTTTGCGAGATTGGTTTGGGTTGGTGCCTTGCGCAAGCGATGTCGAAAAGCCTGGGTCTGTTCCAGCAGGGTGCGCAGAGGATCGCCCAGAACAACTTTGCGGAGCCTGTCCCCATCCCCAGCGAAACAGAGTTGGCCGCAGTTGCCGTCACGCTCAATTCCCTCATGGATACCCTGGTCGTCAATCAGGCCGAAAAGGCCAGTTTGGAGGCGCAGCGGCTGCAACTCTGGAGAGACCGCTTAAATCAGACCGTTCGGATTCAGGAAGAGGAACGGGCGCGGATATCACGCGAGCTTCACGACCAGGCAGGTCAGGCGCTCGTCGCTTTGCAGTATGGGCTGACTCGCCTGCAGCCATTAACGAGGGACGCGATATCCGCCGCAGAATTTCAGCGATTACTCGTCCTGGCTGCGGATACAGGCAGACAAATCCGTTCTTTGGCCCGCGATCTTCGCCCCGCAATTTTGGATGACCTGGGTCTTATCCCTGCGCTGCGCAGCTACATCAGAGAGTTCTCAGAAAGAATAGGAATTGCGGTTGAGTTTTCGTTGCTCAATGCCCCTCCCCGGATGCCTTCTGAGGTTGAAACAACCCTATTTAGGGTGGTTCAGGAATCTCTCACAAACATAGGTAAACATGCCCATACTGACCATGCCAGGGTGACCCTGACCATCAAGGATGGGCAACTGCAACTGATTGTGCAAGATGATGGTGTTGGCTTTGACACGGACAACTCGGAACACGAAAGCCTGCAGCGCGGGCTGGGATTGGCTGGGATCCAAGAACGAGTCCAGTCCGGCTTCTTAATGGAACATTCTCCATCAAGTCAAAGACGGGGCAGGGGACCCGGTTGCTGGTGGCTATCCCAATCTTGAAGGCCGCGGATGCTCCTCAAAGCGAGGCACAGGAGGTGACGTCCTAATGTCCACTGATGTCTTGCTGGCCGAAGACCACACAGTAGTCAGAGAAGGTGTCCGCCACCTGCTGGAGGAAACCGAGGATATTCGCGTCATTGGCGAGGCTCAAGACGGCCTAGCGGCCATTCGGCAAGCAGAACAGCTCCATCCACATGTTGTTCTAATGGATATTTCCATGCCCGGACTGAGCGGATTGGAGGCTGCCCGCCACATCAAGTCCCAGTGCCCGGACATCGCCATAGTGTTCCTTACCATGCACGAGAACGAAGAGTACTTCTTCGAGGCGCTCCGCTGCGGCGCCGAAGGGTATGTGCCCAAGTCGGCGCCGGCCGCCGAGGTGGTAGAAGCGATCCGTTTTGCTGCCGCTGGGAAGGTGTACATTCATCCCTCTGTGGCGCGTTTCCTCCTGCAAAGTTTCCTGCATCAGCCTGCTTCCGACAGCATCGCAGCCGCAAATCCCGCGCTCACGGAGCGAGAGCGGGAAGTGCTCACGCTGGTGGCAAACGGTCTGACGACTCAGGAGATCGCCGACATGCTTTTCCTCAGCCCTCACACCGTCCACCGGCACCGCACAAGCCTCATGCAGAAGCTGGGTCTCCACAACCGACTGGAGCTGTTGCGTCACTGTATTCGTCACGGCCTGATCGACCCCGAAAACTAGTGGTCTGTCACACTTAAAATGAGTTGCCGTCTATCCGCTCACCCTGAGCTTGTCGAAGGGCGAGCGACGCATGGTTCGACAGGTCGTTCGACTCTGAGAGTCTCAGACTCGATGAGCTCACCATGAGCGGATGTTTCAAGTTAACCTGCAATTCATGAGTGACTGACCACTAGGACCATTTCCAACTGTTGGGAAAATGACGGTTTTCTACCTTCGTTCGAAGAGCCAGCCCTGAGCTTGCCTGTCGGGTAGGCAGGCGTGTCAAAGGGTAAATCTTACTGTTCGAGTGGCAGGGAGAACCGCTTTTCCTGTATGACGGTAATCCCGCGCGGGTGCGCCCGCCGGCCGCAGGCAGGCCTGGGCGCGTAAAGAACTAATCCCCCCAATCCCCTCAGATCAAGGAACCTCCAGTTGGTGACATGCAATTCACAGGAACTGGCCAGAACAGGCTATCGCTGTGTGGCCTGCGAAGCAACGTACTTTGACCTCCTTGCGGACCGAGATTGGACTCAGCAGCCTCTGTCTCTGCCGCGGGGTTAGGCGTAACGTGAATAACGGAACGGAATTTATGAGAAAGGAGGCTCAGACATGACTGCCCTATCCAGATTACGTGAGTATCTGACAGAGGCGGGGATCTTGCTGTCAGTTGGTGGCGTGGCAATGATGTTCACCATCATCTTTGCCGGGTCGGGCATCGTGCTCCTCTTTGCCGGAATGGTTCTCTTGATGCTGGCTGTTATCTTTGCCGGTATCTCAGGAGTGGTGGAGTCCCAATTGAAACGGCCGAGGATGCACCGTGCCCTGCCAATGACAGCGCGATTCCGATAGCTTCAAACAGTTGAGATCGAAGGGAGGTAAAGGACAATGGCTCGACAAGAAAGAACAATTCGAATCACGGATGTTCAAGAACCCAGATGGGCCGAGTATTTGTTCAGTAGCCCTGCGTCGGCTTGGATCTGGCTTGTTTTGCGCCTGTGGCTCGGTGTGGCTTGGCTGGAAGCTGGCTGGCATAAGGTGACCGATCCTAAGTGGATGTCCACAGGAGAGGCGATCAAGGGATTCTGGCAGAGAGCAGTGGCCATGCCGCCGGAGGCGGCGAAACCTGCCATAACCTACGATTGGTATCGGGGCTTTCTACAGTTCCTGCTGGATGCGGGCGCGCATCCCTGGTTCGGCAAGCTGATTGCCACAGGGGAGCTGCTGATAGGCCTTGCGCTGATTTTAGGAGCTTTTGTAGGATTTGCCGCTTTCTTCGGGGCGTTCATGAACATGAACTTCATGCTGGCGGGAACCGCGTCAACGAACCCGGTCATGCTGTTGGTTGCCATGCTCCTGGTGCTGGCGTGGAAGGTCGCAGGATACTATGGACTCGACCGCTGGATCCTGCCCGCATTGGGCACTCCGTGGTTTAAGGGTTGGTTGGCTGGCGGTGAAGTGACTGGACCGCAGATGTCACCGCGCGCGCCTGCCTGACCTGAGCCCTTTCTCATATCCGTATTCGAGCGCCTGAGGATTGCTCTCATCAGGCGCTCGAATTTCCTGGGGCGGAACTTTAATTAGGGGTGTCCAGTCGACGGTCGCGTAATCCGCACTTCATGGCCTTTCCCTCACATTTTGTTCATGTAACCAAGAGGACCACACGCTGCGCTGCCCCAAGTAGTGGGAGTTTACCGCGCATTCCTTTGGGGTCGCCACACATGAAGTCGAGTAGCCGGCAGAGGATTGAGACGGCCTTCGGTTGTTTGACAGACGACTACGGTCGAATCGGAACTGACGCCGGTTCCAGGGCCCGGGCTTGATGCGCGCAAGAATCTATGACGTTCCTACAAGCTGCTCGAGGGACTTGAGGCCCTGTAGTTGAAGGTGGTTCAACACACCGAGGTTCAAGCGCCGGACCATGAGCGGCCCCGAGTACACAAGGCCCGTGTAAACTTGAACCAGCGAGGCGCCCGCCTGCATTTTTTCGACAACATCGGCGGCAGTGAACACACCTCCCACCCCGATGATTGGCAGCCGCCCCCCGGTGAGTCTAAAAAGGGTGCGGATCGTCTGGGTGGCCAAGGGCGCGAGGGGTCGGCCGCTCAGCCCGCCGGATTCCTGTCGGTGCGCGCTCCGGAGCCCCGTTGGGCGATCCAGGGTCGTGTTTGTCGCTATAAGTCCCGCGATTGGATGATCGAGGGCGACGTCTACCAAGTCGTTGAGGTCATGTTCCGTAAGGTCTGGTGAGACCTTCAACAGAACAGGTTTTAACCCGGCTGGATTTTGAATGGCGCTGAAAAATGAGGAGAGCAACTGTTGAAGCTGTGCTTTGCCATGCAACAGCCGGAGCCCCTGCGTGTTTGGGGAAGAGATATTGATTGTGAAGTAGTCCGCGGCCTCATGCAAAGCCTCATAGCAGGTGACGTAGTCAAGCACCGCTCGGTTAACATCGGTGTTTTCTGCATTTGGACCGATGTTCACCCCCAGGACAAAGCCCCCCCTACGATGTGAGGAAAGTGTCCGGCGCATCGCCTGGCACCCGTTGCTCGCGAAGCCGATTCGATTGATCAGGGCTTGGTCCTGGGTCAGACGGAACATCCGCGGCTTTGGACGTCCGGCTTGCGGAAGGGGAGTGACCGTCCCGACCTCAACATGCCCAAAGCCTAAACAACTCAGGTTATTTGCCGTCGAGCCCAGCTTATCGAATCCAGCGGCTAACCCGATGGGATTGTCGAACGGCAAGCCGAACAGCTCCCTTTGGAGGCGGGTGTCTTTAACAGACAGCGTCGCACGGAGGGTCTGGGCAGCGCCGGGCACTCTCGTCAACACGCGGACCGTCTTCAGAGAAAGGCCGTGAGCAGCCTCGGCGTCTATTCGACTCAGGATTGGAAAGACGATTGATCGGTACATAGTCCGAATTCGATTGGTGTCGCAGCAGAACTGCGGCAAGAAATATGAAGGGCACCCCTCAAGAGGCGCCCTTCATCACAGCATCAGCCCTTTTTCATTTGCCCTTGAACACAGGCGCCCGTTTCTCCCGCCAGGCCCGGTGCCCCTCTTCCCGGTCTTCTGTAAGCATGGAAAGCCGGAACCGAAGTCCGTTGGAGTATTGGTTGATGTGGTGCAGCCAGCTTTCGCGGATGTCCTCCTTGGCAAGTTTGGTCGAGATGGGCGCTAAAGCTGCAATCTCTTCCGCCCAAGACATCGCCTCCGGCATGAGTTGGTCCGGCGGGACGACCTTGTTTGCCAGGCCCCATCGATAGGCGTCTTCGCCATCGATGGGACGGGCCATGATGGCCAATTCCAGGGCTTTGGAGAGTCCAACACGCAGCGTGAGGCGTGGGCCTCCGTTCACAGCAGGCATGATGCCCAGCCGGCTCATGGGAAAACAGAACCTGGCCTCGGTGGAAGCAATGATGAGGTCGCTTAGCAGGGCCATGTTGAACCCTGCGCCGTAGGCCGGCCCATTAACGGCGGCAATCCAGGGCTTGCTGTACTCGTCCATGGCTCGCGATCCCCAGCCGCCATCGCCGCCGCCGCGCCGCACTGCCTGCCCGGCGTTCTCCAGCGCGTGGGTGTTAGGATTTCGGACAAAGGCGCCGGCACAGAATGCCCGGCCAGCTCCGGTGAAAACGGTGCAGAGCACCTCGTCATCTGCTTCCATCTCGTGGAAGACATCCGTGATATTCTGGCCCATACCCGGGGCGATGCCGTTCAGGTACTCCGGGCGGTTCAGCGTGACGACGGCTACGCGTCCCTTCTTTTCATAGAGAAGATTCTCAAAGTCCATATGGATGTCCTCCTATTGGTATGTGCAGTGCCTGTACATTTTCAGAAGAGCTGGCGAAGCGAGAGCCTACTTTCCCTTGAAGATCGGCGCTCGTTTTTCCCGCCAGGCCCTATGCCCTTCCTCGCGGTCTTCCGTCATGCCGGCAAGCCGGAAGCGCAGGCCGTTTGAAAGGCGATTGATGTGGTGTCCCGTGCTCTCACGGATGTCTTCCTTGGCCAGCTTGGTTGAATTGGGCGCCAACCCTGATATCTCTTCGGCCCAGGCCATCGCCTCGGGCATGAGCTGGTCCGGCGGGACTACCTTGTTGGCGAGTCCCCAGCGATAGGCGTCTTCGCCGTCGATGGGACGGGCCATGATGGCCATTTCCAGGGCTTTGGAGACGCCAACCCGCAATGCCAGCATCGGGCCGCCGCCGCCGCCGCCAGGCATGATGCCCAGCCGGCTCATGGGGAAACAGAACCTAGCCGCGGTGGAGGCGATGATCATGTCGCTGAGGAGGGTCATCACGAAACCTGCGCCGTAGGCAGGCCCGTTGACGGCAGTGATCAGCGGTTTGCTGTATTCCTCCATGGCTTGCGAGCCCCTGCCGCCTTCGCCGCCGCGTCGCAGCACCTGCCCTGCATTGTCCACCGCGTGGGTATTGGGGTCCCGGACAAAGGCGCCAGCACAGAATGCCCGTCCTGCTCCGGTGAAAACAGTGCAGAGCACTTCGTCGTCCGCATCCATCTCGTGGAAGACGTTGATTATGTCTCTCCCCATGACGGGCGCAATCCCATTCAAATACTCCGGCCGGTTCAGGGTAACGACAGCAATCCGCCCCTTCTTTTCATAGAGAAGATTCTCGTATTGCATGTAAGCGCCTCCCATCAATGGGTAACATTCGCGTGGCCGATAATAGCAGAACGAAGGGAGCGAGTCCAACGACGTTCATGTTTGAGCCGCAGACCGTTTTGGCCGCATCGCTCTAGCGCCCAGGCCTACCTGACGGGTTGAATGTGTGAGGTGCATCAACAAATCTTGTAGTTCGCCGTCTGATAGAAGCACACGATAGTTTCTGTTCCGGGGCCGATGCCGTGCACCAGAGTAAGTTGCCCATCGCTAGAGCGCTAAATCACAATCGGCGGCGAAAGCCTCATGGGAGACCGCTGCATAAAGGCAAACTCGAACAGCAAGAGAGTTATTCGCCCGTTCTTCGAGCTTGCTTGTCCTGTCTCCGACGGCGACTCGCTGTGGCGAGAGCTTTCCGAAGGGTCGAGAAGAAGAGTGATGGTCTCGACAGGCTCGACCAACGCTCCTATTCGGCAGTCTCCCTCAACGTCAGCTTGACAGCGATCACCTCCTGACGGCTATGCTACGGTAATGAACTGATCCGCAGGAGTGGAGAGGGTTTGGAACAATATTCGGTCGAAGCACAAACATCGGGACAGGACAGGCATCGCGTGAAAATCGTGGCGACGGTCGGCCCTGCCTCGCATAGCGCAGAATCGCTGGAAGCCCTGGTGCACGCGGGAGTCGACGTCTTCCGCCTCAACTTCTCCCACGGCACCCGTGGCGAGCACGCAGAGACCTTCCACCGCATCCGGGAAATTGGGGAGCGCCTTGATGTGGCCGTGGCGGTGCTGGCCGACCTCCAGGGACCCAAAATCCGCACCGGCATGCTGGCGGGCGGACAGCCCGTGCTCCTCCGTCAGGGTGACAGCTTCACCATCACGACTCAACAGGTCGAAGGGACTGCAACCCAAGTTTCCACTGATTTCCACGAGCTGCCCCGTCACGTGGCCATCGGACAGCGCCTCCTTCTCGACGACGGCCGTCTCGCGGTCACCGTCACCCGGGTCACGGAGACCGACGTGGCTTGTGAAGTCGTCTACGGCGGCATGCTGGGAGAGCACAAGGGCATCAATCTGCCAGGCATGCTCGTGGACATTCCCCCTCTGACCGACAAAGACATTGCCGACCTCGGCTTCTGTCTCGACCTCGGCGTGGACTACATCGCCATGAGCTTCGTGCAGCGCGCGGACGATATTCGCGCCGCCCGGCAGATCATGCGAGACCTTCGGCGGGCACGCGTGCCCATCATCGCCAAGATCGAGAAACGGCAGGCGCTGGAGAACCTGGACGCCATCCTCCAGGCCTTCGACGGCGTGATGGTGGCTCGCGGCGACCTAGGCGTCGAGACCTCGCCAGAGGAAGTGCCGGTGTGGCAGAAGCGCATCATCCAGCGGGCAAACGCCGCGGAGAAGGTCGTCATCACCGCCACACAGATGCTTGAGTCCATGGTGGGGAGCCCCCGCCCCACGCGTGCCGAGGCGTCGGACGTGGCGAATGCGGTCTGGGACGGCACGGACGCCGTGATGCTCAGCGCGGAGACGGCCATTGGGCAGTATCCCGTGGAGACGGTGGCGACCATGTCCCGCATCATCCAGGCGGCGGAGAAGGCCCACTTGACGCAGCGAGCCTGGCAACCCAGGCGGGGAAGCCATGCCCACGCCATTGCTCACGCCGCCTGCAACCTGACCCAGGAGCTGAAGGTGGCCGCGCTGGCGGTGTTCACCAAGTCGGGACGCACGGCGCAGATGGCGTCAAAAGCCCGGCCGGATACCCCCATCTACGCCATCACCGACGACCCGGCGCTGTGCCGACGCCTGGCCCTCTGGTGGGGCGTGCGACCGCTTACGCTGCCCTTCCGCCGCACCACGGAGGAGATGATGGACCGGATAGAGGCCCATCTCTTGGAGCGTGAGCTGCTGTTGCCCGGCGCGACCATCATCCTGGTTGGCTCCACGCCGGTGGCGGCGCAGGGACGCACGAACTTTCTGAAAGTGCACACCATTCGGCAGAAGTGACCTGGTGCTGATTCGATTTGCGCGACTTTACGCACGAAAACCGGAAAGAAAAGTTTTTCTGGGAAACGACTGGGAAACGAACCGGTCTGTTAGGTTCAAAAGCGCTGTAGGTGGGCAGAAAAAGGGATTCGTTGGGGGCAAACAGGATTCGTTTTTGACAAAAACGAATCAAAATGGCTGGATGAGCGGTTGCTACAAGATGCGGTTGGGCGAGGGACGTGCGGGCTGTCATACGGGGTAGACTAGCACTAAGTTTCAACAAATAGCGTGATCTCCCCAGTGCCCCTTCGGCTAGGCTCAGGACAAGCTTTGAGAGCCTCAGGCAACGCCCCTCCGCCCCGGCGCGGTGCCTGTCCTTGGGTAACAGGTACATTCGCAAGCAGATACTAGCACAAGGCGGAGGTTAGGGCGAGGGGGCGTGGCAGTGTGTCAGAGGGAGCTAGTGCCTAGTCCGATTAGTAACGACTTATTTGAACACAATCTCTTCTTGCCCAGAAAGGCATCGGACCTGTCATTGCAAGGCCCGATACTGCGGCAAGTCGTTCGACCCCCTGCGGGATCTTCGATCTGAAGAGTCCTCAGACTCGATGAGCTCAGTACAGGCTCCGGAGGGCCGACGGCAGTGTCGCCTCTCGCCACAGCGAGTCGGTCGACAGAGTCGCCTCAGGCGACCTTCGGAGACTGGCGAGTGGCAATCTGGCGGGGGGCTAGCAGCGCGCCGCGGGCCGCAGGCCCTGGTGTCGCTCCGGCAAGGT